>ERZ1106977.98-NODE-98-length-86076-cov-19.315737_pt1 | contig 86076 bp, 91 predicted proteins | sample MGYA00403688_ERZ1106977 | MGnify/ENA primary metagenome ERZ1106977 (study PRJEB35170, sample SAMEA104062426) | human gut metagenome | biome: human gut; feature: human-associated habitat; material: faeces | place: Denmark | collected 2012-06-23 ...
CATCGGACCGTAGCGGCAGCCCGAAACCGCGCCAGCGGGTTCGGCGGAGACTGGCGGGTGCGCCAGCAGCTGCCTGTCGGAGTCGGGCCTGACGACCGGATGCCGCCAGGCAGCCGGGAGCCGAAGTGGGCGCAATAAAAGACAACCATAAACGGTGACAGTGTCACGGAATATCACATCTGTTCCTGGCATACAGCCATACACTACCTTCTGACCGGAAAGCCGGGCCGGCAGCGCCGCAGGCGCTGCACCCCGCGTTTCCGGCAGGCGTCAGCCTGCCAGGGGTTTTCGCGCGGGCTGACAGGCGGCCTCCACCGCCTGCCCCTGTATCACCTGTTTCTGCTGCCCTGTAAGATGTAGTGACCGCCCAGGAAAACCGCCTGCTGATTCGCCACAAAATCGCAGATTTCATCAACAATCTGCGCGGTGGTGAGCGGTTTCTGCCCCATTTCACGACGCCGCGCATTAATCACGGCCCTGTAATTACGCAGAATTTCGCGGGTTTCTGTGCTGATATTCATGACATCGTCTCCCCGTCCAGCGCCTGTAACACAACGTCCATTGCTTCGCGTTCCTCCCTGACGAATGCGTCACCGTCGCCCCCGTTCTCACTCCCGACGGCATACAGGCGCTTCATTTCACTGCCTGCCAGCGCCATCACTTTTTCCAGCATCACCGCCGGGACTGTCACATGACGGCTGGCGCGCTTTTCTTCCATCAGTTCACGAACAACGTCGTGAACAACGCTGACATCCGCACCATGCTCAAAGGCATCGTCCAGCCGCTGCATGACGGTTTCCAGCTCATCGTCTGTCAGACTCCAGTCCTGGGCTATGTGACGCACATCCCCACGGGTCAGCACCACGGCAAAAACGCATTCACTGTCCGGCACGTCTGTATCCAGCACTTCGCGGATAATTTCTTTAACAGTACAGTACATGTTCTCGTCTCCTTTACAGGGGCGGCATTGCCGCCCCGTCCGTTAATCAGTCCAGAGCCGCGTAAATCGCGTTGCATTCGGGGTGAAATTCGATGTGACGCCACAACTGCGCATCGCGCATCCGGTAAAGCTGGGTCAGTCCTGCATCCCCGCTGTCGTGGTACAGCCACAACTGGCGGTTAATCACAAGGGAGGTAAGGATGATGCCTGCGGCATCAGCACTCACGGTACGGTCAAACCAGTTTGCACCGTTCACCATGTGGAAACGGTCGCCATCCGGCATCATGTAACCGCCACCGTCCGGCAGGCGGATGAAGTGCCAGAAGCCTCCCTGATATTCCGGCATCATTTTTTGCGCTAGCGCGTACACATACGCCTCGGCATACAGAAAATCGTTGCCAAACAGATACGGCAGAAAGGAGAGACGGTCGCACTCTTCAACATTCAGAGTGACAGGTTTCGCATATTGCATGATGTTTTCCTCCGTTGTTCACATATTCCGCGACACCGGGCGGTGCCGTGCCTCCATAAAAGCCGGGCGAACAGGCGGGGATGCAGGGGCGCAAGGGAAGCCGCAGCCTGACGCACACGGCTGACGGGAGTTGCAGGGTGAGACCGCGAAATCTGAGCGGGTGAACGACCGGAAAATCACGGCAGACGGGAAGGAGGGACCGGGTGACCGCAGCGGCGAAGCGTACCCTTGCATCAACGCCAGCCCGGCTAAGATGGAGGCACGGCACAGCCCGCACACGACGCTGAGGCCACATAACTGAAAAACCACAAGGCCATGCCCCGCATGGCCGGGTAAAGCGGAGCCGGCGGCGACTTCCTTTGTGCTCTGTCCGGGGACCGGCAGGAAAAAGGCGGGGATTTACCCCGCCAGTGTCATCATTTCCGGATTTTTGCCAGGGCATCCGCCATGCTGCGGATTTCGGTCCGGGCTTCCCGGACCACCTCCCGCAGAACACCACGGTCAAACCAGCGGCGGGGCGGTTCATCGGGTATACGCAGCACATCGCAGGCCAGCCCACTGGACAGGATATGCTCAATACAATCGCTGACCAGGTACATTTCCACCGACGAAAAACGTGCTCCCCGGTTCACGATGGCATCGAGCACCACGGGCAGGTTTTCGTCATCTTCATCGAGCCAGCAGGGGTGATCGCTTTCCTTCACGACCAGGCGAAAGCGGCGCGTCTGGCGGGTCAGCAACGTCTGACCGGTGGTGGTCAGCGCCGCACGGATACGCCGCGCATCTTCTGCCACCTGGTAACAGATGCTTCGTACCGCATCGTGCACCGCATCAAGAACAGCCCTGATTTCGTCTTCGGTCAGCCATTCTCCGGCATACGGGAAAGACACCTGCGTTCCGTCTGCCGGAAGTACCGGCAGCGACTGCCACTGACTGCCGGACAGTACCAGTTCCGCCCCGGTTCCGGTCAGTCTCTGAATGGCGGAGGCCAGGAGCGGTGGCAGTACGCCGCCGTGACGGTTGATAAGTAACGTCGCCAGCCGGGGCGCATCCAGCCGCACGTAAATGCTGATCCAGCCCGGATAGTTCGGATTTCGCTGGTCAACATCCGTCTCTTCCGGCCAGCCCTGCGCCAGCAGCAGGTTACGGGCGTGACGACAAACCAGTGCATTCAGCGTTTTGTTCATGATTAAGCGTTCTCCCTGTATCGCCGCCCGCAGGGCAGGCGGCGATAACATCAGTTGTTTTCGTGTGTGTTGTTTTTCAGCAGGGTGCGGGCCTGATTAATCACTGCCTGACGGCGGGTAACACATTCCGGGACGGCAAGGCCGTTATCACGGGCGGCCCATTCACGTTTCCACAGTGCCTGTTCAGCGGTCTGAATCAGGGACGCCAGCAGTTCAGCAGAGACGGTCACCAGGCGGTTTTCGCTCACGTTGCTGATAATCTCCATCGCAGCGGCGGAAGAAATACCGGACTCCATCCGCTGGTCTTCCGGGATGTCCTCCAGGTGCGCCAGGACAGTCCTGATTTCATGATCGGTCAGAGAAATTTCCATACCGTCGGCCAGTGCCTGAATCTCTTCCGGGGACCAGATAAGCAGCATCAGCGGCGTGTTTCCCGGATACTTTGCTGCCAGCTCACGGCAGAGCGTTTCGCATGTTCCGTACATTTCGTCTCCTCCTTAATCTTTGAAGCACGCATCCAGTTCAAGAATTTCGGTATATGCCTCCATCAGGAGGCGGTTTGCGCGAAACAACGTCTGACGCACCAGACGTTCCGGCAGGGTGTCAGCATTAAAGCTGTACCGCCGCTCCATCTCATTCATGGTTGTACGCAGGTCGCACATGGCATTGGCCACCTCCGCCACTTCGGCGCGAAGTTTTTCGTGTCCGGCATAGTTCATTTACGCAGCCTCCGGCATAAACCAGTCATCATTCGCGGCCCCCTGCTGCATGGCCCGTTGTACGGCAGCCAGTCGTTGCTGTCCGGCACGGTGATACTGCTCAAGCAGCTCGATACCGATATACCGGCGTCCGGACTGGAGGGCGGCAACGCAGGTTGAGCCGCTGCCTGCAAACGGGTCCAGCACAATTGCGTTCGGGTGTGTGAAGCTCTCAATCAGCGGTTGCAGGCTGGTAACAGGCTTTTCCGTCGGGTGATGATGATTGCCTGAATATTTCCAGCCCAGCACGTCCGGCAGCGGTTTTTGTGGCAGACGTGGACGGCCTTTTGCCAGGATGTAGGCGCATTCGTGGCGATAGCCCACATATGCGGCCTTCGATGTGTAGTTTTTGGTGAAGACCAGGTGACCAACAACGCTGAATCCCGCATTTTTCCAGGCGGCCATAAAGCGATCGACGCGGTTCCAGCCGTAGAAGCTCACCATTAACGCGTCTTTTTTCAGCACGCGGAACATTTCATTACAGGCCGGTTGCAGCCACTCATCGGTTTTATCGCCGGCGATGGTGCGCCCGGAACGGTCACGGAAACCGACGAGATATGGAGGGTCGGTGAGGATGAAATCAATGGCGTTATCAGGAATACGGGCCATAACATCGATGCAGTTACCGAGGACAAAACGGGACATACGAAACTCCTTCTCTTACAGAGGGCACCGGGAGGGCACCCCTGTGGTGCCCGTTCCCCGCTGCCTGTGGGCTGTTCACCGCGTCCGGTAACGGGTCAGGCCGACCGTGGAATATCGCAGCCGTCGTCTTTTTGACGGCGAGAATATGCCGCGAAAGCGGCTTGAAGGGCGTTCATCAGAAAAGGGCGACGGGCTGGCGTACACTGTCACCGATGCCAGCCGGGAGCGGTAAAAGCGCCCGTCCCGTGCCCGGCCGGACGCGGGACACTGACCACAGGCAGCGTTTATGCCGCGCCGCGTCAGCCGGCGCAGTAAAAAGAGGAGCACGGCGACATCCTTTGTCGGAAAAGAAACGGGCGGTTTCCCGCCCGTCTCCGTCATACTTCATCCGCCATAATGCGCCACATTGTCGACTATCCACGCAGGTCCGGTGACTTCCGGCAGCTCATCGTCATCTGTCGGGGAAGACCATTCCAGTTCCCCCCACAGCACATCAACGAGCTCTCCGCGCTCATACAACTGCCAGCCACAGAAATCACAGCCCTGTTCGGCATACCAGTGCTCCAGCGTGCAGCTGAAACGGCGGCTTAATTCTGCAATAACGTCGCTTTCCGGCTGACACCACGGCGTGTCGAAATCCACCTGAATGAAGTTGTCTCCCTGACTACTGATATTCACCTCATACCCCACAGGCCACTTCACGCCATACTGTTCCGTATACCAGTGATATGCAGAAGGAACACCGTTCAGAACACCACCGTTAAAGCCATTCACTTCAACATCCAGGCGGGTGGGCAGAACCGTCAGCAGGTCAAACGGCATGGTTTTTTCCGGCAGTACGTTGTCACACAGACGGTTCCACCACACCGATACATCCTCGTTACTCCAGAAGCCACACCAGTCACCTCTTTTTGCGGTGAAAAGTGCGGTGATGGTATCCCTGACATCGTCCGGTAATCCTTCCCAGCGACACTGTCCAGTACCGCTCTGCAGCCAGAGTTTATGCAGCATCAGGCAGTTTTGCTCATCCAGCAGTACACCGTCCTGCAGGTATGTCAGCCAGCGGGTGAACGCGATATTCTCCGGCGATACAACGCCACGCCCGGCAGCCGTCAGTCCGGGGCATGGTTCAAACCGCACATCTTCAGTGGTCTGCAGAAGTCCGGCACTTCCGGCCAGAAACAGCTGAATACCTTCATTTGTGGCGCGGCGATAAAGCGGTGTGACTGCACCGCTGGCCAGTCGTTTAATCTCAGCAATCTGTGCCGGTTCACCAGAAAAATGCATACGATTTGAGCACCAGTTTGGCATGGGAATTCTCCTCTCACATGCGGCCTCCATCAGGCCGTGCCGCACCTGTAACCGGGCGACCGCATACGAATGCAGGTGCGGCCCCGAAGCCGCAGCGCGTGGAGGAGGAACGACGAAACGTGACCGGGTGAGGAGGCCGGCGACAGCGACACACTTGCATCGGATGCAGCCCGGTTAACGTGCCGGCACGGCCTGGGTAACCAGGTATTTTATTCACAGAACCGTGCGCAAAATGCTGTGGATAAGCTGGACACAGCAGTCCACAGCAGGCATACCGCCACACCCTCAGAGAATTGAGCGTTTTTTAGTCACAATAATGACATTTGACTGTGTGTGGATTCAGTTATTAGAATACTGTATATGCATACAGCAATAGAAAAGGGAGATGAGAACATGATCCGCATTGAAATTCTTTTCGACCGCCAGAGCACAAAAAACCTCAAATCAGGCACACTTCAGGCGCTACAGAATGAAATCGAACAACGTCTGAAACCACACTACCCGGAAATCTGGCTGCGTATAGACCAGGGCAGCGCCCCGTCTGTATCTGTCACAGGAGCCCGCAACGACAAGGATAAAGAACGTATCCTGTCTCTGCTGGAAGAAATCTGGCAGGACGACAGCTGGCTGCCTGCAGCATGAGTACCGTTTATCACCGTCCGGCTGACCCTTCAGGCGATGACAGTTACGTGCGCCCGTTGTTTGCCGATCGTTGCCAGGCCGGTTTTCCTTCGCCTGCCACTGATTATGCTGAGCAGGAACTGGATCTGAACAGCTATTGCATCAGCAGACCTGCAGCCACCTTCTTTCTGCGCGCCAGCGGTGAATCGATGAACCAGGCTGGCGTGCAGAATGGTGATCTGCTGGTAGTGGACAGGGCCGAAAAACCACAACACGGGGACATCGTTATCGCTGAGATCGACGGTGAGTTCACCGTCAAACGACTGCTGTTGCGCCCACGCCCGGCACTGGAGCCGGTTTCAGACAGCCCGGAGTTCCGCACACTGTATCCGGAAAACATCTGTATTTTTGGTGTTGTCACTCACGTGATACACAGGACGCGGGAGTTACGCTGATGTTTGCACTGGCTGATATCAACAGTTTCTACGCCTCATGTGAAAAAGTTTTCCGCCCGGACCTTCGCAACGAACCGGTCATCGTACTCAGCAATAACGATGGCTGTGTGATCGCGCGCAGCCCGGAGGCAAAAGCCCTTGGCATCAGAATGGGGCAGCCCTGGTTTCAGGTGAGACAGATGCGCCTGGAGAAGAAAATACATGTATTTTCCAGCAATTATGCGCTGTACCACAGCATGAGCCAACGGGTCATGGCTGTTCTGGAGTCGCTTTCTCCCGCAGTTGAGCCCTACTCAATTGATGAAATGTTTATTGATTTGCGGGGGATAAATCATTGCATCTCTCCGGAGTTTTTTGGTCATCAGCTCAGGGAACAGGTAAAGAGCTGGACAGGACTCACCATGGGGGTGGGCATTGCGCCTACAAAAACGCTGGCTAAAAGTGCACAGTGGGCAACAAAGCAATGGCCACAGTTTTCCGGTGTGGTCGCGCTGACGGCAGAAAACCGTAATCGGATCTTGAAGCTACTGGGACTGCAGCCAGTTGGTGAGGTCTGGGGAGTAGGACGCAGACTGACGGAAAAGCTGAATGCGCTGGGTATTAACACAGCACTGCAGCTGGCGCAGGCTAACACGGCATTCATCCGGAAAAACTTCAGCGTCATTCTTGAGCGTACGGTACGCGAACTCAACGGCGAGTCCTGCATATCCCTGGAAGAAGCACCACCGGCAAAACAGCAGATTGTCTGTAGTCGCAGTTTTGGTGAACGAATCACAGACAAAGATGCCATGCACCAGGCTGTTGTTCAGTATGCAGAGCGGGCCGCAGAGAAACTACGTGGGGAGCGTCAGTATTGCCGGCAGGTGACGACATTTGTACGGACATCCCCCTTTGCAGTAAAAGAACCCTGTTACAGCAATGCCGCTGTGGAAAAGCTTCCATTGCCCACACAGGACAGCCGGGACATTATTGCCGCCGCATGCAGAGCCTTAAACCATGTCTGGCGTGAAGGGTACCGCTATATGAAGGCAGGAGTCATGCTGGCTGATTTCACACCATCGGGTATAGCGCAGCCGGGATTATTTGATGAAATCCAGCCCCGTAAAAACAGTGAAAAGTTAATGAAAACACTCGATGAACTGAACCAGTCGGGAAAAGGGAAAGTGTGGTTTGCGGGGCGAGGAACCGCCCCTGAATGGCAAATGAAACGGGAAATGTTGAGTCAGTGTTATACAACTAAATGGCGAGATATTCCCCTGGCCAGGCTGGGTTAGTTCAGTCATCTCCGAACATATTTTCAGCGTTTCTTCTGGTCTGGTCTTCACCGTCATTTCTCGACAGACTCTGCTCTGTAAGAGGAGTACTGCAATCCACAGACGTATGGAGACCAGATTGTTTTTCCAGTAATTCAAGCAATTTCTTTTCAACCGAAAAAGCACCTGGTATTACGCTGGAAATCACCTTATTAATATCATCCAGAGTCGTATTTTCTGTCAGTAACTCCGATATCAGCAAAGGAAGACGTTTATCTATAGCTGCAAACGCCGCACCAGTAACTAACATCGCGCGCATGAAACGTCCCCGCTCCTTCAGTTTTTCATTTGCAATGAGCTCATCTGCTATCTTATCTCCTGTCCGTTCATCCGGGAAAAGTTCAAATGAGCAGCGCCTGGATTTATTTTCATCACTCATTAGTCACACCACCTTTCATTTTTATCATTCCCATGACTAAATCAAACTGCGGGGATGAGCTCAGATAAAAGCGCTCATCAGGAACCTTAGTCAGGTTCTTCACAGCCTCGGCCACAATTTCAGCCCCACCACCAACACACATTACATGTGTATAGTCGGTGAAACGGCTGATGACATCATTAACTCGTTTAATAAGCAACTTCTGCCGTTCATTGATAACATTAATGATAGACTCACGCTGTTCAGCATTATAAATGCGACGGGAAAGGTAGTCAGGTTCATTACGGTGCACAATGATATTGTCAGCCTGGAATGAGCTCACTCTTGTATTAGCATGTACAGCCATCTGTTCCTTAACCCCGGATGTAATCAGGGACACGCCGATATTCGGATCACACCAGGTTTTTGTAATCCCTGTCATTTTGCTACGAACATGCGACACATCAAGAGTTGTACCACCGAGATCTACGATCAAAAGGGATTCATCATCCTCAAGCCCCGCAAGAACACTGAAACCAGCGGGAATACTTTCAGGAAGAACGGAAACACTGCGAATAACAAATGCATCACTCCCCTGCACCCGTACTTCACGCATCACATTTTTTTTCTTTCTTTCAATGTTTTGCTTATTTTTCTGATTGTTGGCGTCAAGGTATTCAGAGATCGGCAATGTGACGATGACATCAACAGGCTGCGCTTTCAGGCCGGTCTGCTGTAGCGCATGCTGAATGGCCACAACATTCACATCACTGTACTGATAGCGTGTTTCAGTCGTTACGACAGCATCAGCACTTAATGGATCAAATGAAAACTTCTCGCCGTCGATCTCGTAATTAGCCGGAGCAGCATCATCCAGTAAACTAAAAGACCATTCCGGTTTAAAGCTGTTAGGGCTGATTAACGTTTTCACGTCACCATCCTCCAACCAGGCAAGTTTAATGTTGGTAGAACCATCATCAATAAAGATTTTCATAACCAGTCTCCGTTGCTCATAAACAAATAGAAAAAACAAACATGCTTCATACATGCAATGTATATTCAATTATAATGAAAAAACGGTCTTTCTGAAAGGACAAATGCAACATAAAAACAAGATAAATTGCATGTACATTGTACACACAACTTTAAGACCAGAGGAAATCATAGATACAAAAACATTATGAAGGTTATATGTGATACATAAATGCAATATAAAAACATCGTGGACATCATGGTTCAGGTTAAGGGAAAAGGAATGAAATGGTGAAACTGAGAGGAAAGGAAAGCGGTGACGAATCATGTCACCATAAACAGAAAGATGTCTAATGGGGACTCTTTGGGTACGTTAAGAATCCCCATAACGCATTTAAAAGACACACATCAGATACCCTTAAGGTATCCGATAGTTTATTGACCTATTGCACCATCACGTTCAAGCTTCTCTCTTATAGCCTCAATAATATATGAGCTAAAATCCAGAGATGTTTTACTGGTCGCTTTAAGTTCCGCATGAGCTTCAAAATACGACAGCGGTATGGCCTTAAGATTCTTAGCCTTCGTCCTGGCAGCCACGGGACGACCTGAAACTTCCTCTGCACCTTCATTTGGCTGAGACGGGGCTGTTGCTGTTACGGCAGAAGAAGAAGTTTGTAATCTGGCAGAATCCACCAGGTTTTTCAGTTTTTCAGCCTGTGCACTAAATTTCGCTTTGCTCATGAGATAACCCAGGATGTTTGTTAGATACTTAAAAGATATCCATTAAAAGCCCAAAGGATACTATATGGATACCCAATAGACACACCTTACTGTTTGTTATTTTCAATCAGATGATTGATTTCTTCGATCAGGGCAATAACTTCCTTACCTCCTGCCGAATAGCGCCCATGAACAGACTCAGTGATTCCCATCCCAGTCTCAATGACATCCTCAAATTCTGCACGAGCAGAAATGCGGCTCTTCATCAGCTTCAGATGTTTGAACGATGGCAGGATTGCATCAAGCTTAGGGAATTTCTTCTTGTTAGGATTAACTTTACAGAGATACAGGTGAGCAGTTATATCGGTCCCCATGATAGAGCTGATTTCGTCCAGTACTCCATCAAAATGCATCAAACCAATACGTTCAGTCAGGGAGTCTTTTGAAGGGACAATAACGCAGTCTGCAAAGGCAATCGCAGTACGGGTAAGATCTGAGTCAAATCCCCCACAGTCAATAAGTAACGTCTTATCGCTGTTCTTGTAGGGAGTCATAATTTCGATTAACTCATCCACTGTTTTGGGTACTTTCACGGAAATTTCTTTTCCTTCAGGTCTCAGCCCCAGAATGATAGAAAGTCCGGTATGAGTATCCAGATCAACTGTATCAGACTTCATTTCACCAACAATGTTTACGGATGAAGTTGTCTTACCCACACCACCTTTGGGATGCGTATTAGCAATAACAGGCATAGTGTATCTCCAGAATCCACATGTAATACCCATAAAGACCCCATAAGACACCTTTCGGATATCCAAGAGGTACTCAATAGATGTTTTTTTACTCTATACCGGTCCTGCATGTCAACAGAATATGAAATACCGATAATATATCCATGAGATATCCGAAAGGGATTTAAAAAAGTCAGAGCTTATGGAATTCTTTTGAGCATAGACACCGCATCGGACTCAGGCATCGAAAACTGCACCCGGTGCCGTGCAGCCACATCCAGTGCAAACACCTTCGTGTAGACCTCCGTTGAGCTGATGGACTTATGCCCCATCAGACTCTGCAGGACCTTCAGCGGTATACCGGCATACAGCATATGCATCGCATAGGAATGGCGGAACGTATGTGGCGTGACCGGGACAGAGAACGTCACACCATCAGCGGCAGCGGCGGCAACCGCCTCCCCAATCCAGGTCCTGACCGTTCTGTCCGTCACTTCCCAGATCCGCGCTTTCTCTGTCCTGCCTGTTCGTTTATTACGCCGTTCCATGGGGATTTTCAGTGTGGCCACCATCGTCTGCAGCTGGCTGACGTACCAGGCGTCGGAGAGCGGAACCAGCCGGTGAGTCTGCTGACCGGCGGGCATTCTTCCTGCCGTCCTGGCGGCTTTTTCTGTCCGCTGCTTCAGAGTGGCCAGCTGCACAAACGGATACGGGGGCGTGAGCGAAAAATCCCCCCGCGTCAGCGCCAGTGCTTCATTAATGCGCGCACCGGTGTTCCACAGTGTGGCCAGCAGCATCTTGCGGCGCAGATCCGGGACGTAATGGAGCAGGGCGCTCACTTCAGGGGCCAGCAGGTATTTTGGCAGTTCATCATGAACCATCGACATCTGGCGGAGTGCCAGCGCTGCCGGATAATCGATGGCAACAGGAAGCTGAGCGGCATCCCGGGCATGGTGGATCGGTGCCGGCAGGTGCTGCATATCAGTGTTCACTCCACGGGGAAACGTCGGGCAGGTTTTCCACAACACAGTACTTTCCCGGATAACGGAGCTGGTTACCGCCACGCGTCCAGACGGTGACAACAAAACCCCCTCCCTGGTTGTTTTCGGGGAGCAGGCGATCGCACTGCTCACTCAGCATGTGGATCACAAACGGCGCATCGCTGCCGTCTTCAAATACCAGTTCCAGCGCATCGCGGCCATTCAGCGTTCCCTTACTGATGATGACGTACTCAGCCCCCCGCATCTCCCTGAGTAAATGTTTTGCCGCATCCGGGACAAGCAGCCTGGCTGCGCCGGCATTCCAGCTGAGGTAGACATATCCGGCCTGCGCCTGTACAGACTGCCAGTAATCCGTTCCGGCGACAGCCTGACCTTCATTCTCAATAAAAAACATGGGCGACTCCTTTTTTCTTTTCCGGGCAGGGACGGTCATGCGATAACGTCATCCATCATCACTGCCCTTACCGTCACGCCGTCTGATAACATCATGCCGTTATCATCATCACCATGATAACAAGCATCCATATAACCACGCCGTTAAATTACCGGAGAGCTGTTTTCGTCAGATCCGACTTTCCTGAATATCACAACTTTCCGGAAGTGTACCACGCTGAGGAATAAATCATATTGCTGTTTTCCGCCCCTGCGCGGCGCATCACAGGTCAGGGAGATGACACAACATATAGTGTCATTAGCAGCTGAATCAGGCACTACATGTTGTGCTGGCAGGAGGAGGCGTTGTGTGGGGGGAGAGGAAGATCCGTAACCGCCGGAAACCGGATCTGCACGGCGGGGAACGGGCATGTAATATGATAATTAAGCAATTCACATAAAATCATATCAGATATGATTTTCTTCATTAAAATTGAAACAATATCTGATATTATCATAAATCAGGAGCACACAAATCATACAGGATATGATTTTTACCTGTCATAACATTATCAGATGGAGCGTGCAGGATGGATGAAGAAAGGGTGTTTTCACTCAGCTATGAACAACTGACCCGGTTTGCGGAACGACGCATCCGGGAATGCAATCTGGACAGCCAGGGCGCGATTTATCTCTGCGAGTCAGCCAAAGCCGGAGCCGTGCTGATCTTCTGGCATGAACTGGCCATAAATGGCTATGCCTCAATGAATGCCATAAAGAGACAGGAGCTCATTGACGCCGACTTTCAGCGCCTCAGAAAGCTCATCTGGCCGGAGGATGACAGGTAATGACCCAGAGCCGCCGACCGTCGCCACTGCAGCGGAGAGTGCTGATTGTGCTGGCTGCCCTTGATGAAAAACGGCCGGGACCCGTGCTGACGCGGGACATAGAACGGGTGCTGGAGCGAAGCGGGGAAGCCCCGGTCTACGGGCCAAACCTGCGCGCCTCCTGCCGTCGTCTGGAGGATGCCGGCTGGCTGCGTACCCTGCGCGCTCCGAACCTGCAGCTGGCAGTGGAGCTGACGGACGCCGGTCGGGCCGTGGCACAGCCTCTGCTGCTGGCAGAACAGGACCGCCTCCGGGCAGAACAGCGTGCGGCAGAAGTCGTCGTACTGCCGCTGGTCCCGGCAGCAGGTCTGCCCGCAGACGGCACTTCTGCCACTGATCTGGCGGTGCAGCTGAACGGCATAACGTATCAGGCCTGCCGTGGGGATTTTGTGGTACGTCTCGACGGCAGCACCTGTCTGCAGTTATGGAATAAAGCAGGCAGGGTGGTACGCCTGGAGGGCGATCCGCTGGAAGTGGCGCAGTGGCTGCAGGCCTGTCACGATGCCGGAATGGAGGTTCGTGTACAGGTTAATGAAAGCGTCACCCCGTAAAAACATACCAGCACGGTTTACACATCATCCCATGGTGGCAGCAGGTTAACTTTCCTGCGCCACCAGTGGAAAGAGGCCATGAGCAGTCCGAACAAAAAACCCCCCGTGATACTTATAATAATGGCCTCACCTGCAACCATTCCTGACGGCCCCCAGTAGATAAACCACATTGCACATCCCCAGGAAATGCCCCATAAGCTCCCCATCAACAGCGTGACCTGCCAGAACGGCATAAAGGGTAATGGCGGAAGCCGGATACCCAGCCGCCAGAGAATACGCAGAAGAGGAGGGGCATAATTGCTCCGCCACATCTTTTTGCTGTCCATCAGGGCAATGGCCCGGGCTTTTTTCTGCTCAAAGGTCACAGGAGCACCTCCGTTCCATGATGTAAACGTGACACAGCTTATTGTTATTGATTATTATTATCATGCTGTGGTTATGTTGTCATGCATCAGTACACTGACAAAAGTGCAAAAGAAAGGAAAACTGGCAGATGAACAGAAAATATTATTTTAATAATATGTGGTGGGGATGGGTGACGGGGGGATATATGCTGTATATGTCATGGGATTATGAGTTTAAATACAGATTACTGTTCTGGTGTATTTCTCTCTGCGGAATGGTTTTGTATCCGGTTGCAAAATGGTATATTGAAGATACAGCTCTGAAATTTACCCGGCCTGATTTCTGGAACAGCGGTTTTTTTGCTGATACACCTGGAAAAATGGGATTGCTTGCGGTTTATACGGGTACTGTTTTCATATTATCTCTTCCGTTAAGTATGATATATATTCTTTCTGTTATTATAAAAAGGCTGTCTGTAAGATAGACAGCCTGTCTTATATTTTATTTAAATACCCCAGAACTTATTCGCTTTTTCCACAAGCGATTCATCAATCAGCGCACCGGTGACAGCCATCAGTAAACCATACCCGATAATGCCTAAAGCGCTTCCGGTAAGAATACTGAAGACCAGTGCAACAAGAGCCGTTGCGGCATTGCCTGCTATAATGGCTTCTGTTTTAACAAAAAGAGGACGCCAGTTCTCTGTCCGGACAGCCTTACCAAACTCAGTGATCCAGTCAGCAAGACTTGTAAATTTTCCCGCATAACCCAGTCCCCGACTGAATCTGTTCAGATTAGACGATATATCAGACAGCTTCACAGACTCAAGGGCTGCGGCAATCGCTGCACGATCTTTTGCATTAATTTTTTTGTTAATGTCAGCCCGGTACTTTTCATACGTTTTTAATGCCTCTTCAACATTACGTATTTTCTTCCCTTTAGCCTGCCCGGCCATCTCTCTGGCTAACTGCTCAGCTTTTGCACCATATTTTTCTGAAACTGATTTCAGGAACTCTGTTGTGAAATTAATTGCGTCTTTCGTTGCCTTCAGTTCATCCTGTTTTCTTTTCTCTTCCGCTATCTTCTGATTGATGCCGGCAAGCTGGTTACGGATATTCTCTTTTTCCTTCAACAGGGCATTAAGAGCGTCATTTGCATGCTTTTGCTCATTTGTTCTGGCACTGAGGTTATTTCTCGCCGAATTTACCGCAGATTCAGCAGAGGTGATTTTATTTCTGGCATCAAGCAATCGTTGCCGTAACTTATCCCATTCAGCAACTTCAGCATTATAAATTTTCTTGTCACCTTCCACATCCTCTGTCACCACCGGATTCCGGTCATTCAGAATATTGCGTTTATAGTCCAGACCGGAATGGGTCAGAAGATAATTCAGGTTTGCACGGTTATCGATGACTGCGCTGGTTGTGATTTTTATCGTACCGGCAAATCTCGGATCACCGCTCACAACAATAGAATGATTTGTTGATGAACGCCCCGGGAATTTTTCAGGGGAAACTATCGTTTTGCCGTCAGGCGTGTTTTTCTGTTGCGTCAGCTGTTGTTCAGCTCTGGTTAATGCATTACGGGCCGTGTTAAGCGATTCCGTCACTGAACTGAGTTTATTCCGTGCCTCTGAAATGGCCCTGTCATTCCGTGTCTGCTGCCCGAGCAGACGGGCCTGTTGTGCATCAAGAACGGCAAGGGCTGCCCCGCCATTTTTTTCCAGCTCTGACAACCGCGTGTCCAGAATACCTTTTCTGCGCTCGTATTCAGCAAGCATATCAGCGGCCTTCTTGTCTGCGTTCTGCGCATCCTTCTGCCGTTTTTCAGCCTGTTCGATTAACGACCTGGCCTCCCGGGGAGATATACGAAGAGAATCAGCATCAGCAAAGAGCATCCGGCTCTCTGTATGCAGCCGGAGGGCATCATATCCGGCGATTTCAGTACGGAATCCGTATTCTCTCAGCTCTGCCTGCAGGAGTCTGAACTCCTGTCGTGTAATATCAGCGGCATCTGCGTTTCCGGCACGGAGTGTTTTCAGTGTGTTTTCATCTTTTTCCCTTGCAGCAATCGCCGCAGAGAGGCGTTTTCCGGCTTCAGTACGCTTATTCTCATTCTCTTTCTGCTGCGCGCTGAGCGTGTTTTTGTACGCTGTGATTTCCTTGTCCCTTTTTTCGATATCACTTCGGGTTGGGGAATCATCAACCCACTCGTTTCCGCCCCAGATGGTTTTGTTCCCGAAGGAACTCCATGCAGGCGGGGTACCATGAAAGACATCGACACGTGGAGGGTTTACATAAATATCAACGGCCATAATTTCATGGCCATCTGAATCATACCCCAGCGATTCTGCACCGGGATTTGTAATACGTACAGGGTCAGACATTCGGTATCTCCTTCATCCTCTGAGGAAAACAAATGAATTAACTGCTTACGCATATGGATACATATACAGTATTAATTTATTAAGGAGAAAATGGCATGTCAAGATTTGATGATAGTGATTATCATTAACATGAAGTGATGTTACACCGTTCAGAAAGCCTGCTGACGCTGTGGCAGCATCACAGTCTGGGTATTCTCTGGTGCAATACAAAAACCGGACTTTCCCGTAACAACAGACAATGTTACGGGAAAAGTTACAGAACTGAGCCACAAAATATCTCAGTACCTGAGATGCATAAAAACACCGTACATATGTTTCTTAAAAGGGGGATGATCGTTATCCAGCCATTTCGGTGGATCGGTATGCAGAACACCAATCTGCTTCATGCCGGTATGCTGCCTGGATTTTCTCGCGCAGTAATCACTGTCTTCATATCCCATCGTTTCGATGACCACTCTGGCCGTCTTTCCGTCAGGAGCCCTTGCTGTGACAATGAAATCCGGCAGTACATATTTCTTTTCACCATTAACATAAACTTCTGTATCAAACAGGGGCCTTTCCAGACTTAATTCCGGCGTACCTGGCTTTCTTTTAAGCCAGCTGGCCACATTCAGAAGAGCAGTGAGCGTGTTTCGTTCCAGTTTGCTGTCCACAGGCACCGGACATGTCAGTTGATAAAGAGCATGAGCATACCCTTCACTGCAGATGATTCTGCCATCGGCACTCCGGCAAAAAGCAAGAATAACCCAGTAAGGGGGACGTATTCCGCCCTGCGCTTCACCATTAATACTGATCCCCCGCACAGGTCTGATGACCTGAATATTACCGTTCGCCCAGTGAATTTCCACAGCATCACGACAGATGTGCTGCGCCATAAAAATCTGAAAGAACATATGCTTTCTTCTGGCAGGCCAGTGTCGTTCTGAATTCTCCAGCGTTTCCATTAACCGCTCCTGAGACCTTTCAGACATTCCTGGCCGGAAATGGATAATTTCAGATAAGGCTCTTCCCCGAATATACTCCTGCTGTAGTGTAACCTGCCGTATGGCATCAAGACACTCACGATAATTAGTCCGGATACGGGGATTAGCCAGGGAATCCAGTTTATTCAGCCCTGCATCTTCAATAAGCGACAGGAGTAAACGGCCAAGGCGCGGACGTTTCTTGCGAACGGAGGAGCGCTCACCATTATGGTAAGCAGAGCGGGCCTGCAGTCTGATAACAGAATTACTGTCATCAGGTGGTAAAAAGTTTCTGTAATTTATACGGGTGCTAACGGGATGCCGGCTTGCTCCGAAGGATGTTTCCTCTTCATTTCCGGATAACTGACGATACATGGGGCATTCAGGTGCATGCTCATGATTAAAACTGGACAGATAAAGAGTACCCGTATTGTTTTTAAGAGCAGCAAAATTCATGGCCGGCGAATCTCCCGGAATACAGTCACACTGTAACCATGCATCATACTCACGCATTTCCCGGAGAAGATCATTGGCCAGGTTATGTTGTGCCATGGTTGCTGGCCTTTTCAGTCCACAGACCGTCTTTACTGCAGTCTCTTCCTCACTGCTAAGCTCCCGAATCACTTTGCCCCGGGGATTCTTCTTTACAAGTATCATTGGCATAATGAAAGCACTCCTTATGTACATGCTTAAACAGTAAGTAAAATATACAAAGAACCCCCCATGAAACAAAGGCAGAGATGAACTGTGCGCCCCGATATCTTCTTCTGATATCCTTTCAAATGAATTGTTTTTATTTATATCATGACAACATTAAAGTGAGAGAATATATCAACCATGTTTCTGTCAGGGTTCAGTAGAATATCAATTCGACTGTCACGCCATAACTGTAACTACCTCGAGTATAAATATTCAGAGAATGGACTTATTAGCCATGAAAAATCACCTGATGGGAAATTTACTAATTTATGGATTGTGATATTATTAAAGAGTAAAACCAGCCAGCCGAGGTATTTATGGGAAAAAATCAGGAAGAAAGGAAAACTCCCGTCATTGTGGTGAAAAAACGTCGTACTTTTTCGCCACCGTCCTTATCCGAAAAAACAGATATTATCGCACCTGTATTTACTGAACAGACGGCAGAATCAGCCCCCGCCGGAATAAATTCATCTGCCGTCGAAACACATATCCCCGAAGCGCCAGCCAGGAAGAAGAAAAAGAAAAGACACCGTTTTCCACGTCCCTCCCACTGGACCCGTGAGTATACTCACGAGTGCGTGGAAAAAATAAAGGCCCTGTTTCCTCATCTTCGTGCTGAAGGTGGTGGATTTATTCCCCTGAAAATTGGCATAAGCAATGATATTTCGGCATTTCTGGCAGAAAGCCCGGATACAGAACTGTCCATGGACGAATGGTTCTGTGCAGTGTCCTGCATCACCTCCCGCCGCGTATATCTGCAGCGGACCTCTGTCGCCGGCGTCCCTCGTTATGGGCTGGATGGTCATCCCGATGGGCAGGTCTCAGAAACTGAAGCACAGAGTGCTGTTCAAAGACTGGCGATAATAGAACAACGGTGGCTCAGGATGAAGGAACGGCAGACTGAGCAATAAACATTTCAGATAACATCATGACATTGTGTATCAGAGTCTGCTTACAGACTCATGGATGCCACCAAAGGCTCATCAGATGTAAGGCAGAAGCGACGTAACTGCCTTTTGAAAGGAAAAAAGCGACCGCAAGGATGCAATGGATATCTGCCGCATACTGAAATAAAGTAACAAAAAAATCACCACAATCACGGGGGCTTCCTTCCTGTACTCAGGCCATACCCCCCGCACGTATAAATTTCTCAATCAACAATACAATAAAACTGTGAATAATATCATCATGATTAACGCATAATTACCCGTGATTCTTTCCTGGTAACGTAAGTACAGTTATCCGGAACCTCCTCCATAATAAAAGACATGGCTCCAATTTTTACATTACTGCCTATTTTTACGTTAAGCCCGATAATACACGTATGGGCACCGATATCGACATTATCACCAATAACGATATAATTCTCTCTGCTGTCAGATTCCTTTTCGCCAATGGTCGTATTCTGCCGTATAATCACATTCTCACCGATTTTTACATTTCCGTGAATGACGATGCCTGAATGGTGGGGCAGCACGAGGCCTTTACCAATCTGCGCCCCCAGACCAATATCACATCCATACTTTGCCATAAGCGCATTTTTTATCTTGATCGCACATTTTCGTTGTTTTTTATTCCCCGATATATACATTTCATTAGCCAGGCGCCACCACAGAAGAAAACCTCTCTGCCTCTGCATACCGTTCCTGATAAGCCGGTGAAAAACAAACTTATCCCGCATGATAACTTCTGCTTTCCAGCATTCCAGAAGATGACGTTTTTTTCCTGAAAATAAAAACGTGCCAATATGGAAATAAGAAATCGGATTTTTTATCAACATACGCAAATTTTTAGAAAACAATGAATACAGATGTATTTTATATACACAGATAAAACCGCGCAACAGACATAAATATGACAGTAGCAATGAAAAAGCAGAGAGTGTGGGTGATACAGAAAAGTAACTGTCAGACATTAAATCTGATGCATCGATAAACAGACGCCCCAGCAGATGCACCTGTAATGCAACGATTTTGCCGTGTCTGCTACAGAAGTAATACACAAATTTCCGGGGATTCTGCCTTAGCATTTTGATATATTCAGATACGGTAAATCTCACTTTAGATGGACTAAGGACTTATGATATTTACAAAATTTCAATCTCTGACCCACAAGATAGATACAATGATTATTCATGATATTAAACGGGAGATGCCATTGAAATACGGGTTATACAGGGTGGCCAAATGGTTTGCCTGGCTCGCCCACACAGGAATTTTTTGTACCTTTATTATATATATAGGGTTTTCCATCATCACTCAGCACGCCGGCCAGGAACTACCGGAGACGTTTAAACATGGATTCGCCTTGACTTTCTGTTCATTTGCAACAGCAGCTCTGGTCAGCCAGTGGATCGGAGGCGGATTGCATAGCAAACTGGAAGAAAGAATTCGGATGAAGTGGCAGAACCACGCTCACTGACAGGATCACCCGGTCAGTGCACAGAGGGCGGGTGGCGAAGACTCCGGTGACTGCTCCCCGCCCGCATTGGGCGAGGATTCTCGGCGGTTCTTCGCTGACTGCACCATACCTCCCAGACAAGACTGTTCGGAATATATCGCTCTTACTGGGGGAGCAGTAAACTAAAAATGAAAAGTATTATTCCTGACTGGAATTTTATGGCCACTTCTGTGCGGTATGCAACACGCGCAGGACATACACTTTTCCCCACTGGCTGTCGACCTCATAAACCAGAACAAAATGGGGGTGAATAACCAGTTCCCGGGTTCCTTCCACACGACCGTTGCGACCTTTATACGGCTGCCCGGCCAGGCTGCTGGCTGAATAACCAATCCGTTCGTCCAGTTCAATGGCGGCCATCAGGTTCTGCTCCGCAATGTACTCACGAATGCGCTTCCTGTCCTGGCTGGCCAGCATGGTCCAGAATATCTCCGTCATTTATCGGAAACCTTCCTGCTCATTTCATCCCGCCATGCAGCGGCAGAAGATTCGACCATGTCATGGGGAAGCACATCGCCGCGCTCGAGTTGCTGACGTCCTGCCGCAACCTGGTCACGGAACCAGGTATTATGCTGCCGTTCAACGGTCTGGCGCATAAAATCCCGAATTAACTGAGAGCCATTACGGTCCATGCTTTTTGCAGCGGCCATAAAAGCATCCTTCAGTTCAGCGTCGATTCTTAAACTCATATTAACCTGTGCCATTTATCACCTCGTCATTACTACGTATATACACAGTATATAACGATTCAGATATCGTCACCAGGATATGCCGCGCCAGCGGCATGGAAGGCGGCACGCTGTGGTTACATGTGATACCGGAGTAAAACCGCCGAAGCCCGGCGTAAGCCGGTACTGATTGATAGATTTCACCTTACCCATCCCCATCCTGCTAAGCCATACCTGCTTTCAGCCATGACAGAGCTTCTGTGCGCGGTCGGAGTGGTCCCGACGAGGGTTTACCCGAAGTCGGGGCGTATCTCCGCGTTAGCGGGCCGTCAGGGCCGCTTACGAGCGTGTACTGAGGACTTCCAGCCAGAAGACTGGCAGCGATGATAATGTAGTTACAACATTCATAATTAAAAGCGATGTTGTTCCCGCCCTTTGGGCGGGGGCGGCCTCGCTTTTCAGTTATGAGGGGTGGGCACGGTGCTGCGTTTGTGTGGTGCTTTTATTCCTGATGTCTTTTTGCTGTGGTTTCAGAACGGTGAGGTTCGGGGCCCGCGCGTTAGCGTGGGAGGTGCTTTTAGATTCTGAGCGGCGCGGCCTTGGCCGCTGCAAGCGAAGGCCTCTTTGTGTTTGTTCACAGTGGTTTCAGAGATAAAGATTTTCCCTGCGGCGAAGCAACGCAGGGGATTAAATAATGGGGTTAAGACTATATTGCAGGTTTGCTGTTTCAGGTTTGCAGCTTCTTAAAGTTCTTTATTTGCGGATTTATGTGGATAACTGAAACACCGTGGCCACGTTCTGATGACTGATGCGTGGTTTTATGAGCAAATATGCCCCTCTGAGAGGATTTAAGGTGACTACTACGGATTTTGGGCTGAGCGATACCTGCGCCGAAAGCCCCGAAGGGGCTGGCGATGATTCAGTGCTGAAGGAATGGTGCTGTCTAGTGCGGCGGTGGCGCAGCCAGCGTCAGTTCAAGCTGACGCAACTCCCTGATGGCCAGTCGCTTCAGATGGTCATCGGAACAAAAATAGGCTTCATCCGGCGGCAGACGCTTCCTGAGATACTCTGCCATCTCATGAATCTGCTGGTCGGCAGGCAGTTTCTTCAGGCGTCTGGCGCGCTTACTGGCTGCCGCTTTTTCACGACGGTGTTTCAGTGCATCCTGGCTGCGCTGCAGATACCAGCGTTTTCTGGCCGCATGTACGGAGATATCTTCATCCTCACGCAGAACACCTTCCCGAATGAGCTGCTGGCGGATTTCACTTTCACGCAGTCGTTTCTGCTGCTGTTCGTGAAGTTTTACCATGTCGACGCCCAGCATCTGCCAGCCTGCCGGTGTTATCCAGACGTAACGTGGCAGACGCTGGCGGGTTTCACGGTCCCACAGGGTTTCCTCTGAAACACCCAACACACCAAAACGTACCTGTTCGGCCAGCAAACGGGAAAGGCGGGAGACCGTCACTTCCAGTTCCGGAATAACCTTCCCCTTGCTGTCTTTCGGGCTGATTTCTCTGGCCAGACGGGAAACACTCATGCCTACGGTATGTGTGCCCGCATCACTGAAGCTGACCAGAACCGGCCAGATGGCATCGAGGAGGCGTTGTTTTTCCGGACGGAAAGCATATTTGCGACCGGCATACGTTCGTTTCTGCACGTAAAAAGGATGCAGAGACATGTGCATGCGCAGGCTCTGCTCGCCGGTCACCGGGTCCTTTTTCACCAGACGGTTGTAGGCGTGCCCGAGCTGCCCGCTCAGCGCCTTATAGCGCTCAGGACGATACCAGGACGGATTTTCGCATTTGGGTTTGGTGGAGTGCTCACCGCGACGACGCTTCGTGCGCTTCCTTTCCGGTTCAACCAGGAAAGTGGTCGCCCTTCCCGCTTCATAGTCTTCCCAGAAACGGATCTGCTCTTCGGGTGCTAACTGACTCCAGTGTACTGCGTTATATGGAGTATTCTTCAGACCTGCCACAAGCTGTCGCTTATGGCGGAGCGATTGTGCCGTGTATTTATACACTGCACAGGGTTGAATCTCTGGTACGGTTTCATTATACTTTACCCGTATTCTGTGAGGCCCCCACTATCTTTCGTCGTTCCGCCAAGTTCGTAAGAAAGATAGTGGGGGTTTTCCTTTTATGGCTTCCGGAACATCTTCAGTCTTCTGACTTACTGCCCGTACATGCCATCTCTCCTGAATGCCTTATGGCGCATTCTGCCGTCCGGCTTTCGCCGGTTTGCTCCACAGAGTGCCACCCTCTGCACAGCTAATAACAGCCGAAATATACCCGCTTTACGTTAATTTGAAAAGCATTACAACGATCTCTTCTCTTCCAGTGCCTCCTCACTGATACCTCTAATGAGTTAATCTTGACCTGCGTCAAAAAAATAAAATCTATTTTTAAAAGCAGATTTTTCTGCTTTAGATCCTTCTTTTGGATTAAAAGATCGACTTTTGTTCTACTCACGATCATTTATCTTACAACCGATCCACCTAACAGAATAATATTCTGTTTTAAGACAATTAAACGATCTAAAAAACCTTTAAAAAATCATTTTGTAGATCATTCGATCGTAAATAGAATGATTCTTAGATAATAAAACCATTTGTTACACAGCCCGCCAATTGTGTAACAACAGCCTCTACAAGAGCATATTTGTTCATATGTTCGTCAGAACTGCGGATTGTCTGGACGAGGGTCAGACACCGTTTCGTGCATATGGACCAGCATGTTCGAACGCCACAAAGCAGAAGCATCATGCCTGGATCGCTTCGGCGCGGAGCGTTAAGTTTTGACGCTTTTTTGTATGTTTTTTAAGCGGTTAGTTGACTCGGTACGTTATACTAAGTACCCTTTACTGGTCACAGGCAAAACTGTGATCGGGCGTAGGAACCCGCGTAGTCATCGTCGGCGCAGAAGTTAATTTCTTCATTTGGCGTCGTTTTTTGCCATACCATAAAGACAGGAACTTGTGCTTCTGGAAACGGCAGAGTTAATATTCTCCGACGAAGGATTTCAGGTGGTGAGAGGATACGAACATCAATTCGGGATCGAACGCAGAGAAACCCTCTTTCACACCCTATTTATCGGGCTGCCCAGCTTGCCAGAAGATGTCTGGGGTGCAACACAGGAGCAGACGACTATCACATTACACTGAGGATGTGTAATCCCCGGCATACCCCGTTTCCAGTCTTCGCAGCCTGTACCGCCCTTCCTGCCGTTTCCGACATTCTTTCTGTCACTACTCGCTTGTGCCGTTTTTTCGCAACCGGTACGTGCAGTTATGACGGTACAGCTGCTTCTTTTCCCGTTCCGGAAGGAGTCTTTGATGCCACAGCAACATCCCGGACGACTGCAAATACTGGTCGTCGACGCACACTGCAAACGCAGGCTGTTTTCAACGAAAACACCGACAGACCCCGATGAGCTTGCCCGACGTTTCTGCACGCCGGATAACTGTCTCGTGGTGGTACTACGCGACAACCGATTTCTGTTCCGACTGGAGCGTGCTCCCGGCAGCCACTGCCGCTGGCACAAGGGCAGCAGCTCCCGCCATCAGCATCTACAGGACTGGCTATCATGAACGCAACCGAAGCAAAATGTTTATTCAATGGTGTGTGATGATCAGGAACTGCATTTTTTTGTTCCAAAGAATTAAACAGTTAATCCTCCTTAGTCTGTTATTTTAGTCGCCTGCCTCAGCCAACATGAAAAATAATAACGTACCATTATATCTCTGGTTGCTTTGGTGTACGCTTTGTCTGTACATCACTACCCCATGGCAATACTTACGTTATCCATACACTGACAACTTATCATTGCCTTATATGTTATATTTCTGTGTGGTGGTTGTGATTTGCATTTTCCCACTACTTTTCAGATGTGTACTTCTTATTGTAAGGTCTGCATCTAAATACGACTTCACATTCTTTGTGAAGAAGAAAAAGGGAAGCAAGAAATCAACTATACATCTTAGCCCCTATGCTGACACACGTTGCCCGAAGTCAATGAGGAAACACTGGGATGTATTGCTTTCTCTGATATCAAAAGCAATTAATAATGATGAAATCATTGTCATGCATTCACATCTCTTTACTCCAGCAAGAATAAATAAACTTATAAAGAGACTGAAATCTTATGATTTGAGTTTTTCAGTTATTACATACCCACGGAAAACAAGTCTGTACGAAAAATTATCAATTCCTTTTATATATCTCTTATTTCAGTGGTCTTTCCCGCATTTGCATTCGGACGGAATGACAGTCGTCATTCGTCCTCTCCAGCCGCCTCACATCAATTAACAAACTCGTATATACGAACACGGAGTCTCCGTTATGAAAAAAAACTGTCTGACACTTATACTGCCGTCATTATTGTCCGGCTGTGCCGGAATTTCCGGCGGCAATAACGTGGCACCATCAGATACGCCTGCTCTGGTTTTTGTTGACGGACAAATCAGTGAGAGTGCTGGCGTCCTGGCACTTACGCAACAACGACTTTCTCCACCTAAAATAACTCCGCCCCCGAGAGTCAGCGTGCCAGAGACAGTAAAAACAGCACAGCCAGTAAGCGAATCCCGACCGTTACCTTCACCAACAATAAGTCAGAATTTCTCCCGGTTAATCATTACAGGCAAGCCTGGTAGCGCCCCTGTAACACTATCGCCGACGGCCCGTAACCGGACCGTCAGTCAGTGGATAAAAACATTACTACCGGAAGGATGGAAATTCAGACAAGAGAATGCAGCCACGCCCAAACTGAATACCAAACTGGTTTCATGGTCTGCCAATGATCAGTGGACCCGTTCTCTGAACCGGTTGCTGGAAGAACAACACCTCTGGGGCCATCTGGACTGGGATAATAAAACGTTGACCGTCACAACATCGGCTACTGCACCGGCACAGGACACGGCAACCACTATCTCGCCAGCAGCCATGGTAACCACATCCACTTCCCCGGAGTCTTCAACGACAGCAAATAGCCAGAACAAACCACGAAACCCATTCAGGGGAAACAGCGTATCTCCGTCTACGCCCGCTGCAATCCCGACTCCGACCGGCTCCACAGTCAAGTCTATCCCACTCATGACCGGGACACCTGTCAAACCGGTATCTCAGGGTAAAGAGTGGCGTGCGCCGGCAGGCACTACATTAAGGGAAAACATTATTAAGTGGGCAGAAGAAACAAAATGCGAAAGCATGGCATCAACGCACTGGATGGTCATATGGCCACTTTCTGTAACCGATTACCGTCTTGATGCGCCTTTGATGTTCCGGGGATCATTTGAATCAGCCATGGAGCAGGTATTTGAGTTATATCGGACCGCGCAAAAACCTTTATACGCACAGGCCTCCCGCATGCAGTGCATCATTACAGTTTCTGATACAAGGGATGGTCGCTAATGGGATGGCTGGTCATGGCCGTCGGCCTGACCATTCTGATTATCACTGGAAGCTACCAGAATCAGCAGATGTCTGAAACCACGAACGCCCAGCAATATGCAAGTGCGTCTGTATGGGCAAGTCAGATACTAATGATTGCTAACAGAATCAATGATATCAGATACGTATCAGGCCAGCAGGACGGAGTAATTTCTTCAGATAAACTGGCTCTCCCTGTCACTCCGGACTCCCGAATTAAACATCAGTTACAACAGGGACGTCTGTGGGTATGGATGCCTGAACAACCAGGACTTGTTGAAACTTTGCGTTCAAAAAGTCGTGGTTCTGCACTAATAGGGATCTTCCAAAACGGGCAACTCACCTGGCTATCAGGAACTGCAACCGGTCTGACACCCCCGGCAGGCATTACTGCTGGTTCTGTCGTCTACGTTAACTAATCTGGATATATTCATGAAAAAATCACACCAGCGTTCAATGAAGCTGGCGGTGCTCCCCTGCATGATCGCCGTCGCTCTTTCCATCTCCGGATGTACTTTCAGCGAAATCAATAAAATGCAGAAAAAAGCACAGGAGGACTCAGCACATGCACGGGAAAAGGTATCAGCCCTTTCTGCCCGCAAATCACAGGCTCTTACCTGGCTCGATAATCAATGGATAAACCCTGTTCCGGTCGCTCAGGTATCAAGAGAGAAAAAACAAACAGCTCCGGCCTGCTACATCACGCAGGCAAGAAAAGGAGAGATCACTCTACAGGAACTGGGGCAACGTATTACTGCCGTATGCGGCATCCCCGTAATCATCACCCCTGACGCAGCCAATTCAACTCTTGAAGGAGGCGCTACCCGCCAGATGACTGGGACACTACCAGCACCTGATGAAAATGGTCGTCTGCCGTTAAGCAGCCTGGGCAGCACAACAATGACTACCTCCACTCAGCCATTAACGCTGAATAACCTCATGTGGCAGGGAGATATCAATGGTCTTCTGGATTTGATGGCCAGCCGAAGCGGTCTGTACTGGCGCATGGATAATGGTCGGATTGTATTCTATCTGACTGAAACCAGAACGTATCCACTTCATATGCTGAACACCAAAACCAGCAGCAGTTCCAGCGTCAGCTCTGGCTCAACAAGCACAATGGGGGCAACAGGAGGCCAGGATAACTCAGCATCCGGTGATGCTACGTCCTCTCAGAGCACAACCGTCGGTCAGGAATACGACCTGTATGAAGACATCCGGAAAACTATTGAAGCGATGCTGACACCAGAAAAAGGCCGTTACTGGTTATCTGCATCGAGCTCAACGCTAACAGTCACTGATACTCCTGCTGTCCAGGAAGCCGTCGCACGATATGTGGACGAACAAAACAGTATTATGAACCGCCAGGTAGCCCTGAACGTACAGGTTCTGAGCGTCAGCAATACCAGAAACGAGCAGTTCGGTCTGGACTGGAACCTTGTTTACAAATCGCTACATTCCGCCGGAGCAACGTTGAACAATGCAAGCGGAGATTTTACAGGCGCTACATCTGCAGGCGTATCAATTCTGGATACGGCAACAGGGAATGCCGCCAAATTCAGCGGTTCCAGCCTTCTGATTAAAGCACTGAGTGAACAAGGCGATGTCAGCGTTGTAACTTCACAAGAAAGCACGGTCACAAACCTGACGCCGGTACCTATCCAGATGGCAGATCAGACAGTTTACGTCGCCCAGTCAGCAACAACTACGACTACGGATGTAGGAGCAACAACAACATTAACACCGGGCATGATCACCACTGGATTCAATATGACCCTGCTGCCTTTAATTCAGAAAACAGGCAATCTCCAGTTGCAGATGAACTTTAATCTGTCTGATCCCCCAACTATCCGTAGCTTTACGTCAAAAGACGGAAACAGTTACATCGAAATGCCATATACCAAACTGCGTTCACTGAGCCAGAAGGTCAATCTGAAAGAAGGGCAATCACTTGTCGTTACTGGTTTCGATCAGAACAATACGACGACAAGTAAAGCCGGTACGTTTACGCCAGCAAATCCATTATTTGGTGGTTCACAAACCGGGAAAAATGAACGCAGCACGCTTGTGATCATCATTACCCCGACTTTCCCGTCAGGAGGCAATAATGGCTGATGAAGATATCAACCCGGTAGTGCTTCTCGCAGATCCTAAAGTAAATCATCGCGTGTGGGCTGCCTGTCTTAAATGGACTCCTGTCGTAAAAAAACAGCGCGTCCCCTCACATCATAAACACAAGTCTCATGTAAAACCCAGACGGCTTACCTCCCTGAAAGTGACTGTAGGCAGCAGAAATTCCCGTGGAGAGATCAGCCGCCTTACCGGCACAGGAATACTGACCAGGCCAGAACGCAATCATTATTTTTCCCTGGCACTGGCTTTCTGCTCATGGGTCAGAAATGGATACGGTGTCTTCCGGTACAGCGATAAGGAGCTCTTATTCCTTGCTTCCATTAATGGCCAGCCTGCCGTTATGGCTGACTTATCAGGAAATGATGCCGACGTTGCCCAAAAGGTCAGCCTTTTTCTGGCGATGAACGAAGAGCCCCCCGAAAAATGGCAGGTTGTATCGTCTCTGGAACATCCTGATAACTGGGAAAGTATTATTACCCGGTTATCATCAGCAGACCTCCGCCGTTGCAAACTTACTGTCGGCAATCGCAGCAAATTCACACTTCCTGCCGTACTGTTTTTAGTAGCAGCCGGCGCAGGCACAGTATTCTGGATGACTCAGCCAGAGCCTGATGTAGGACCGACCGCCGAGGAGATAGCTGCACGGGCAAGATTACAGTTTAAAAAGCCCGAACCACCACCGGAGCTCCCGCATCCATGGGCGTCACAACCTGTAATCAGTGATTTTCTGAAAGCCTGCGCGGACCTTCGAAAACCATCACCGGTCGCGCTAGAAGGCTGGAAACTTACCGGTGGAACATGTACTCCCGAGACATTCACACTGATTTACGAACGACAGCCAGGAGGAACTATTGAAGGCTTTCTGGCAAGAAGCAAAGAAATCTTTAATGTTATTCCTGACTTTAACCTTAAAGATGGTGCACGCCTGGCTTCTGTAACCCGGCCACTGCCTTCCCTGCCCCGCAGGGATGAGGCAGTCCCTGCCCCCTCAGAACAACTGATGCGGGTGTTCACGTGGTTTCAGAAAAAACAGTTAACGCCGGCCATTAATGAAATAGCCATACAGGAACCATTACCAGGTAACGATGGTGAACCAGCCCCTGTTCAGAAATGGAAAGAATATCAGTTCAGTTTATCAACGCCTGTAAATCCTGATGAGTTGTTCCCTTTATTTCAGGATACCGGCGTTCGTCTGAGCAATATCCATTTTGAATTAAACGGCGGTACTTTCAGTTATTCCTCAGAAGGTCATATATATGCGTCCAGGTAAATTACTCATTATTCCATCCATATTTTTCTTCTCTGGTTTTTCATTTGCAACAACACAACCTCTTGTCACAATAGGAGAACTTGAAGCACAACAAAACCGGAATATTCTTTTACAGGCAAAAGTTCAGGGCGCACAGCTACAGAAACAACTCGAAGAATCAGATGTTAATCTGTCATCAGAAACTGTTTCAGGTTTCTCTGGTGTGACTGCCTCCTTGCCATCAGTTTCAGAGCAGCCGACATCTAAAAACAGAAAGGAATTGCCCGTTATTATGGAAATAAACGGCAAAGATAAACGTCTTCATGCCGTTCTTCGCATGGCTGATGGACGTCAGACAAGCGTCACCACTGGTAGCCAGCTTCCGGGTACATCCGTCACGGTGAAGTCGATCTCATTGTCTGGCGTCACGTTAAGTGATGGCACCACCCTTACTTTCTGAGTGATGTGATATGGACAAATATAATCTGAAGGATGCTCTCCTTTTTATATCCCGGGGAGACACCCATGAAATTCTCATCGAAACAAATCAGCGAACAAGACCTGACGTACAGAGTAATCTCCAGGAACTGCTAAAGTTATACCCTGACATCACCCCAAAAGTAGTCTCGCTGTCTGAGTTACAGGAAGCCGGTCAGGATGATGAAAATAAAGGTCCGAAAGAACGGATTATTCATCTGAAAGATCTTGCAGATGTCAGTGAAAGTGAGAAGAAAGTTCTCTCCTATTTTGAAACGGCCAGAAAACTTGGTGCTTCGGATATTCATTTTTTAATTTCAGAGTCTATTTTCAAAGTTCGCATGAGAATATTCGGTGAACTGCAGACTGTAGATGAAGATCAACCTGCGTTGGGTTATTCACTTTGCGCAACAGCCATTCTGTCAATGGCTGATGTCACTGAAACCAGTTTCTTCCCTCAAAGGGAACAGGATGCGCGCCTGTCCCCACAATTAATGCGAAAAATAGGAATATTTGGTGCACGATACAGTCACAGACCTACGGGAGATGGTCTGATTGCAGTTATGCGCCTGATACCCGATGACGGAGACAAAGTTCCCACGTTTAAGCAACTGGGCTTTATACCGGAGCAAATCCGGTTGCTGAACGTCATGCTGCGCCGCCCGGAAGGGAAAATAGTTCTGTCTGGTCCAACAGGTTCGGGTAAATCAACAACGTTACGCAGTGCCTGCCGTGTATATCTTGACGATAATCAGGGGCGACACCTGCTGACGATCGAAGATCCGCTGGAAGGACAGATACTGGGGGCAACACAAACCCCGATTATCTGTGACAAATCCGACGAAGAGGCCGTCAAACTGGCATGGAGTCGTGCTATTTCATCGGCAATGCGACTTGACCCCGATGCCATCATGGAAGGGGAAATGCGCGATCTTGTCTCGATGATGTCAACCACCTACGCGGCTCAGACCGGTCACATCGTTCTGACGACATTACATACAAACTCAGCTCTGGGTATACCGGAGCGAATGATTACGATGGGTATGAATGCCGATCTTATTTGTGATGCGCAATTACTGATTGGGATGATAAGCCAGCGCCTTGTACCAACGCTGTGTCCCTCCTGCCGTATTCCATGGGAAAAGCGAGTACCTGAACTTAGCGAAGACGACCGCGCTTACCTTGAGCGGCACTGCAATAAAGATTCACTCTGCAGTACAGATAATATCTGGTTCCGAAATCCTCACGGATGCTCCGACTGTAATCACGACGTAATTATTAACGGCAGAAAGCGCGGTGAAATAGGTAAAGGCCTCACCGGCAGGACCGTAATTGCTGAAGTGATAGAACCTGATAATCGCTTATTTCAGATTCTGAAAACACGCGGCAAAGTTGCAGCACGTAAATACTGGCTTGAAAACATGCATGGCATCAGTCGTGTGGAGCATCTGCTTCGCCGTATCAATGAAGGCCTGGTGGACCCTCTTGAAGCCGACAGAATCATCCCTCTGGACGAAGACGAACGCCTCAGCATCGATGATGCCTAACAGGAGAACAACATGCGTGAAATGAATTTCAGTCAACGGCTGAGACGTTTCATTGTCAGAAAAACGTTCAGCGCCCCCTACAGGGTGCAGTTTTACGAAGCTCTGCGTTTTCTGCTGGAAAATAAACAGCCATTAAAGACCGCACTGGAACAGATGCGGGATGCCTGGACAGACTTTGGACGAAAATGGCACCCCTTTGCTGAACTGGCCACAGACTGTATTGAGTCTCTTCGTGAAAACAGTGGCGAAAACTCTCTGGAATATACTCTTGGTTTATGGGTTCCCCAGGAAGAGGCTGCAGTAATCAGTGCCGGAATAAGAAGTGGTTCCATTGTGGATGCATTACAATTTGCCACCACGCTTACAGATGCCAAAAAGCAACTCCATCAGGCCATATGGCAAATGGCTATTTACCCGGTGGGATTGTTAATCATGATGACGGGGACATTATATGTTCTTAATACAGAGCTAATACCTGTACTGAGCAAAATAAGCTCCCCTGATTCATGGAGTGGTGCTCTTGGTTTTCTCTATGGATTATCTTTGTTTGTCGATAATTACGGCGCTATATGTGCCGTTCTTTTTGCAGTGGTCACAGGTGTAATATCATGGTCTCTGAAAAACTGGAAAAGCCGCTCTTTGGCTGACAATATAATGCCATGGAGTATTTATAAGGATATACAGGGGGCAGCATTCCTCCTGAATATGGCTGCACTTCTGAAAGCCAAAATGACAACGCTCAACTCACTGAACGTTCTTCAGGAATTTGCATCACCATGGTTAAGTACACGCCTTGACAGCATTATTTACCGCGTCCGCCAGGGGGATCACCTTGGGCTGGCTTTACGACAGTGCGGTTATCATTTCCCTTCCAGGGAGTCTGCCAACTTTCTGTCTTTATTACAGGGAGATGGTGCAACGGAGCTAATCGGCAATTATGGCCAACGGTGGCTTGTACAAACGCTGGAGCGTGTAAAAAAACGAGCAGCTGTTGTGCGTTTAATTATGCTGATATTTCTTGTCATGTCACTCCTGTTACTGGTCATGGCCGTTGTAGACATTCAGTCTATTGGCGACAACAGTATGGGTAGTATTTAAATAAAACGAGGTATTTATGTTAATTCAAAATATTAATGCTAACGTTCTGAAGAAAAATGAGAAAGAAACGTCTCATGACAAAGGCTGGGGTATTATGGAACAGGGTGCAATAGCACTTGTTGTAATTATCGTACTTGCCCTTGTTTTTGGTGGATTGTATATGTTGCGTTCACGAACCGGTGTGGCAAATGAAAGTTCGAACATACAGACAATCATCACAAGTACTCAGGGGCTGCTAAAAGGTAGCGATGGATATACGTTTACCAGTGGAGCCAAAATGACGGGTGCTCTCATTCAGATGGGTGGCGTACCCAAGACCATGACAGTGCGTGGTACTCCATCATCAGGTACAGCAACGCTCTATAACTCATGGGGCGGTGCCGTAACTGTTGCTCCGGCTTCAACATCAGGTTTCAACAATGGTTTTACCGTCACCTATGAAAAAGTCCCACAGGATGCCTGTATCCAGATTGCCACACAAATCAGTCGTACTGGTTTAACTAACGGTATTACCCTGAACAGTACGGCTCACAGTGATGGAAAAGTCACTACTGAAGAAGCCAGTGCGCAATGCACAGCTGATAATGGCAGCACCGGTACAAACAAACTAATCTTCACCATCAATGGCTAAGGAGTTTTAATGTCCGGGGGTAAAGTGCCCCTCAGACTTATTTCATTAATCCTGCTTTGTTCTCTTATTTATCCCGCCCGAGCTTCATACATCGCCCCCAAACAAATCTGGACTAACAAGTGGGACAATTGCTTTGCCGCCGCCGGCGCACGCTATCAAATTGAACCATTATTGTTGAAGGCCATTTCTGCCGGGGAATCTTCATTGAAGCCGGGCGCAATTAACATAAATAAGGACAGAAAAACAGGCAAAGCCAGTAGTACGGATTATGGGTTGATGCAAATAAACTCAACCCATATTCCAAAGCTTATAAAGATGGGCGTAATCAAAAAGTCTGAGGATTTAATTACCAAACCATGTCTTAATATCCATATAGGAAGCTGGATACTGGCAAGACATTTTCAGATATGTGGCGTCAGCTGGAATTGCCTTGGGTCATACAATGCCGGATTCCGTAAGGACAGACATGAAACAAGAGAGCAATATGCTAATAAAGTATGGAGAATTTATCGTGACATGAAAGGGATATGCCTTCCCGGGCAGGGAGGCAGACAATGCAGACAATCGTAGGCATAAGTCTCTCCCCTGTTTATATCCTCCCATTGATGTTCATATTTTCCATTATTGGACGAACTCTGTTATTCAGAGTTCGTTATTTTTTATCTGATACAGAACATCTCTGGTATAAGACACACACTGCAGTTCTGTCAGGAATATGGCTATATAGTATAGCTGTGGCATTAATTATTTTATCGTCATCCCCACTTATCTACCGTATTCATGCTGTTCTTATTCTTTCGTTCATGCTGCAAATGGCAGTAACGGATGCACTAACAGGCCTCTTACCGGGTACATTCACCAGGCGTTTTTTAATCGCTGGAATATTATCACAAATCACAACTGATATATGGTGGCTCCGTGCAACAGAAATTGTCTCTGCCGCAATTGTCTTATTCTGTCTGCATAAACTGGTTAACCGCCATCGTCTTAATATTGGCACAGGAGACCTGTGGCTTATTGCAGGTATTACCGCATGGTCAGGGCTATATAACGCCATATGGAGTGTGTTGCTGGGCGCAGGAGGATTTGTCTTATGGCATTCAACATGGTGCATAAAAGGACATAAAGAAGGCCCACTGGGTCCATGGCTGTGTCTTGGCCATGTCCTTTTGCTACTGGATAATCTTTATCAACCACTATGGGTAATCTGATGAAAAAATATGACCGAGGCTGGGCATCGCTGGAAATTGGCGCGGCTTTATTGATTGTTATGATCATAGTTGCCTGGGGTGCAGGCATATGGCAGGACTATTTAAAAACCAAAGGTTGGCAGGCTGAAGCTCGTCTTGTCAGCAACTGGGCCAGTGCAGCCCGCTCTTATATAGGGAAAAACTACACAACTCTCCAGGCCAGTAGTACCACAACAACCCCTGCCGTTATCACGACAACCATGCTGAAAAATACCGGCTTTTTGTCCAGCGGCTTTACTGAGACAAACAGCGAGGGGCAGCGGTTACAGGCATATGTAGTTCGAAACACCCAAAACCCGGAATTACTACAGGCAATGGTTGTATCCAGTGGTGGCACCCCTTATCCAGTGAAAGCACTTATCCAGATGGCTAAGGATATTACCACTGGTCTTGGTGGATATATCCAGGACGGCAAAACAGCCACAGGTGCATTACGTTCCTGGTCAGTAGCTTTAAGTAATTATGGTGCCAAAAGCGGTAACGGGCATATTGCCGTACTGTTATCGACAGATGAACTTAGTGGTGCAGCAGAGGACACTGATCGTCTTTACAGATTCCAGGTCAATGGTCGCCCTGACTTAAACAAAATGCACACGGCCATTGATATGGGATCAAATAACCTGAATAACGTTGGGGCAGTAAATGCCCAGACTGGTAATTTCAGCGGCAATGTGAATGGTGTAAATGGCACTTTCAGCGGTCAGGTAAAAGGCAATAGCGGAAACTTTGACGTAAATGTCACCGCTGGCGGTGATATCAGAAGTAATAATGGTTGGTTAATTACTCGTAACAGCAAAGGCTGGCTCAATGAAACTCACGGTGGCGGATTTTATATGTCCGACGGATCATGGGTTCGAAGTGTAAACAACAAGGGCATCTATACCGGCGGTCAGGTGAAAGGCGGTACTGTTCGTGCTGATGGTCGCCTTTATACTGGTGAATACTTACAACTGGAAAGAACTGCCGTTGCTGGCGCATCATGTTCGCCTAACGGCCTTGTAGGCCGCGATAATACAGGGGCAATACTTTCGTGCCAATCCGGTACGTGGAAGACTTCTGGTTCGCTCAATGGTTCTTACACAAACTTAGGTTCACATAGAGGTTCATTCTCAGGGCGGAATTCAGGGGGCAGTACATTGTTTATTTATGCATCTGGAGGTAATGGAGGATCTGCCGGAGGTGCATGTGCAAATACATCCCGACTGCAGGGATATGTTGGTGGGACGCTAATTAGCGTGAATGCCAGCAATAACCCTGCATATGGAAAAACAGCCTTTATCAGCTTTGCTGTACCTGCAGGTACTTCCTATCAGATAACATCCTATCCAACAGAAAATACATCATGTGGTGCCGGGGTATTTTCAGTATTTGGATATCAAACTTAATTGAGCGTTACACACGACGCAATACAACCTGTCTTATGCTCGTATTTGTACCATTTACGTGAACCTGCTGGGCTCTCAACTACCTGGCAGTAGTGGGCATCCTCTGCGTTGCCCATTCTGGCAATGGCACAGAAGTCGAATTGCCCCAGATAACCTGTGGTGGAAAGCTGAGTAACTTTGAGTTTTCCACCTATTGTCCTCCACGTACCGGATTGGCACGTAGGCCAGCAGCGCCAGCAATTTAATCTCAGTTCTGACACGCGACGACATAACTACATTTTCCGGTTAAATCAGCTCTAAATGTCCCTTTATGGAAATTGTATTCATCATAAAAACCACATTTAACAATTCGATTTGCATCATAAGTTGCAACTGATCCCGCAAAGTAATTCGGCTTCCAACCTTGAGGGTTTTCTGCATTGCTCACACTCCATGAGCACTGACTGGCAGAAAATCCTGTTGGCAGCGGTATTTGCTGACCATTTGCTATACGACCAGTTATCACCGTACTACCAGAATTGCTTTTACGCCAGGTACCGGATTGGCACTGGCCTACGTGCCAATCCGGTCGGTGGTCAGGGGGTAATAAAATTAATTACTCAGCATGTAATTGGTACAAATCATCCGTAGCAATGAATCACTTTATCGGCGGTAAGAGTGGTGGTTCGATCTATTACAAGCCGATTCAATGTCCGACTGGATACATTATGACTGGAACACGCATGTACGGTATTGGTGATGGTGTTGATGAGGAACATGTCGATGCCTACTGTTGCCCCTTTAATTAAACTCCAGCACCAGGAAGATTGAGGCATGTGACTGATATGGTCCCACCAGACTCATAATTTCCCCAAGCATAATTACTCACATACCAAACGTTGTTTTGGTCGGAATATACCTGTTGAAAACCACCAAAGGGTGAGCCATTCAGGTAAGTCCATGAGCAATATGCATGGACCCCGAGCCTTAAATTACGAGTGTTTTTAGCTATGTTGTAGGTCTGCGTTGTGAATTGAATTTTAGGAGCGCCCCAGGTACCGGATTGGCACGCTTGCAGAGAATGATTGTTGGCATTATTTTTTTCCTCTTTTGAGGTTAGCATGCCGTCTCCACGCATCCGTAAAATGTCCCTGTCACGCGCACTGGATAAGTACCTGAAAACAGTTTCTGTTCACAAGAAAGGGCATCAACAGGAGTTTTACCGGAGCAATGTTATCAAGCGATATCCCATTGCCCTTCGGAATATGGACGAAATAACAACCGTTGATATTGCTACATACAGAGACGTTCGTTTAGCAGAAATCAACCCCCGAACGGGTAAAGCCATTACAGGTAATACTGTACGTCTTGAACTCGCCCTTCTGTCATCTCTGTTCAATATTGCTCGTGTTGAATGGGGAACCTGTCGTACTAACCCGGTTGAACTGGTTCGCAAGCCGAAAGTATCCTCCGGACGAGATCGTCGGCTAACGTCTTCAGAAGAACGTCGCCTTTCTCGCTATTTCCGCGAAAAAAATCTGATGTTGTATGTCATTTTCCATCTTGCCCTTGAAACAGCCATGCGGCAGGGCGAAATACTGGCCTTACGTTGGGAACACATTGATTTGCGCCACGGTGTGGCTCATTTACCTGAAACCAAAAACGGTCACTCACGGGATGTTCCTCTGTCCAGACGTGCCCGTAACTTTCTTCAGATGATGCCCGTTAATCTCCACGGCAATGTTTTTGATTACACCGCATCCGGCTTTAAAAATGCATGGAGAATAGCCACACAACGACTTCGCATCGAGGACCTGCATTTTCACGATCTACGGCATGAAGCAATAAGCCGCTTCTTCGAACTGGGTAGCCTGAATGTAATGGAGATTGCTGCAATATCAGGACATCGTTCCATGAATATGCTGAAACGGTATACTCATCTTCGTGCATGGCAACTGGTCAGTAAGCTTGATGCCCGCCGGCGGCAGACACAAAAAGTGGCAGCATGGTTTGTGCCGTATCCTGCCCATATCACGACCATCGATGAAGAAAATGGGCAGAAAGCGCATCGTATTGAGATCGGTGATTTTGATAACCTTCACGTCACTGCCACAACGAAAGAGGAAGCAGTTCACCGCGCCAGTGAGGTTTTGTTGCGTACACTGGCCATTGCAGCACAGAAAGGCGAACGTGTCCCATCTCCCGGAGCGTTACCTGTTAACGACCCTGACTACATTATGATTTGCCCTCTGAACCCGGGCAGCACCCCGCTGTAAACATCATTCAAAACACATACAGAAAGGCGAGTTGCAACAACTCGCCAAACACATTCGATCTGCATGATCGAAATTATTCGTTTCACCAGAAAAAACACCGAAGATACAATAACCACATGAGCTGAAAAGACTTTTTCAGTCGGAGGAACAATGAGACTGAATACGACCGGTATTGCGGCCCGAATGATGCTCTCGCTGGACAAAAAAGCAATCGGCGAAAAACTCATCAACGGTCGTCAGATAAACCCGACACCTCTGCAGGTCCGTTACCCACAAGGGGTAAGAGAAGTTCTGGGGATAATGAGCGAACAATTAGCCATATCCACCGCTGATTTAACCCGAATCCTGCTTGAGGATGCTCTTCATAATATGTTTATGCCTGCGGATAACACCACAGGAAACATAATAAGCAGAATTGAATACATCATGCTGTCGCATGATATAAATGCGCCATTACTGGCAACATTGCTGTCGCCATGGAATATCCGCTCCACGGTTATACAGGACCCGGCCAGACTTGCAGACTATCTTTCAGCTGACGCTCTCGAACATCTTGCTGAATGTTTTAATCTCAATCCGGACTGGCTGAATGGCCATGAAAACTATCCGATAGCGTTGTCCGGTGAATGGCCAGATACTGCTGATAATTTCAGAATGCTTATTAATAATAGCAGCAACACTGAAGTTATTTTCTGGCATAGTTTCCCCTTCGCAGGAAACACGAAAAGAGAATATTGCGGGGTAATATTGAGACAGGAAAAAGAAATAAATGGCTCTGTAATATATCCGGCACTATCATTATCACCAACACTTCTGAACGATGAAAAAAGAAAATGGTTAACTGAATATACAACCAGGCAGAATACAACAATGTCTTTGCGACGCGTCACGTTGAGACCTGGCCTTGCCGAGAACCTTATTACAGGGCAAATACTACCTGTTAGCTTATTTAATACGTCTTTATTACCCTGGTAAATACCAGATAGTACCAAAGTAAAAAATTACGGCACATCCGTGTCATAGCGTTGTTTTGTCTAAATTCTGATAAACAGGAAATTAAATGATGAAGAAAAATCATATTACCCGCACCATCATTGCATCTGCTGTATTATTTTCCTTTAACGCTGCAGCAGCGACGTCATATTTTGAAGCGCGTAACGATGCAATGGGTGGCACCGGGGTAGCATCTTCCCATTATGGTGTGGCACCTCTGGCAAACCCGGCTTTACTGACAAAGCACAACAGCAATGATGATTTCAGCCTTCTTCTGCCGTCTGTTGGGGCACAAGTTGCTGATCCTAATGATGTATCAAATAAAGCTGATGATGTTAAAGATGACTGGGATTTGTTTGACAGTGCTGTAGATAACCAGCATGGCGTACAACAGGCAGCGGCAAATCTTAAACATCGTCTGCAGGAATTCCGCAATATCAATGCAGATGCTCAGGTAGGTGTATCAGCTGTAGCAGCCATGGCAAATGACACTCTGCCGTTTGCCCTTATGGTCAAGTCTTACGGAACTGTCAGCGTAAACGGAAAAGTAAACGATGCAGACCTGGATTATCTGGACAAAGTTGCCAATGGAACAATTACCGACGTCGATAAGAATGCCCTGACCTCACGCGCATTCGGGCGTGCAGCTGTAATTACCGACGTCGGAATTTCATTTGCCAAAGAACTGGAAACGGCCGGACAAAAATGGTCTCTTGGCGTCACACCAAAATATCAGCGTGTGGACCTGTTTAACTACAACGTAACGGTTCGTGATTACGACAAAGACGATTTTGACGGTGACAAGTACCACAACACGAAAAACGGATTCAACGCCGATATTGGTGCTTATACAGACCTGAATGACAACTGGACTGTCGGTCTTGTTGCCCAGAACATCATTCCACGCAGTATTGATACTAAAGTCGTCAATGGCTTTAAAGAAACCTTCAAAGTTCGTCCACAGGCAACCGCCGGTGTATCCTGGCATAATGACCTGTTTACCACTGCTCTTGACGTTGATCTGACTCCTGCCAGTGGCTTCACTTCTGACAGCAAACGTCAGTTTGCAAGTGTTGGTGCTGAATTTAACGCATGGAAATGGGCGCAATTGCGTGCCGGTTATCGTCAGAACATGGCATCAAACTCCGGAAGCGCCTTCACCGCTGGCGTTGGTATCTCTCCATTTGACGTCGTACATATCGATGTTTCCGGCCTGGTAGGAACTGACCACGATTACGGTGCAATGGCACAACTTCAGTTCACTTTCTGATTACTGTCCCCGCCCCCGGCACTAAACCCGGGGGTATTTTTATATTCATTTTAAATAACATGATGAAACCACGTTCTTCTTATTCAAAGACAGCATTCATTCTTTTATTTTCTGTTTTCCTGGTAGCTGCAGTGACAAAAGCAAAAAGCTCGCTTCCCGATATCACCCTGGAACAGGCAAAAGAAATGAATGCTGATAACACCGTTATTTTCCTTTTCCGCCATGGAGAACGTTGCGACCGTTCAGATATGCCCTGTTATTCGGATAAGAGCGGAATCACTATTACCGGTACGGAGAAAGCACAGCAGGAAGGTATTAAGTTCGCAACAATCTTCAGTGAATATGATATTTACTCCAGCAATGCGGTAAGAACCATACAAACTGCAAAATTCTTCTCCGGTAAAGAACCCGTCGTTATGGACAGTTTATCAGACTGCAATAATGATCTTTATAAGACGCTTGAATCAATCGCAAGAGAATCTCATAAAAGGAACATAGTAATAATGACACATAATCATTGTTTATCATTTCTGGCCAGAGATAGGCTCGGCAAGAAATTCAAACCGGCGTACCTTGATGCCCTGATCATGCATTACGATGGTACCCGGCTCATACTTGACGGAAAATACAACAAAGAGGCATAGAGGATATTTGAATTTACATAAATTCTGATATACTCAGTAAGATACAAGAGTGTACGGGCACATGTGCCTGTCTGAATTGCAGGTTATCCGGACGAGGGCCGGGAACTGTTTCAGGGACAAGCGCCGGTACGTTCGATTCATAAATCGTCGAGTCATCCATCATGGATCGATTCGGCGCGGAGCGTTAAAGATTACGCTCATATTCGTTTTATGTCTGACGACACATCAACCAGCCAGTATCAGGAATAATCACCTTCAGTAAACTATGAGGCTATTTACCTGGCCACACTGGCATTTATTTCCGGTAACGCAAGTATAGCCGGAAACAAACATCATCCTGTCTGTACCGGAGCACCGGTATATCCCATTCTGATTTAACTGCTCAGGAATTATTATGAACCGTATTATACCTGCGGGGTGTCTTGCCGCCCTTTTTCTGGCTGGCTGCAACTCCCCTTCTCAGCATACTCCTGTTCCGCGTAACTACGGTGCTGCCTCTGATGTGGCGGTTACCCGACACACTCAGTACACATTATGGGACAAAGGTGTGTTTTCCGGCCAACTTCCGGTTTCAACGGGGTCTCATCTTCTGACAGCTAACAGCGATCGCCTTTCCTTTGACTGGGAAGGTGATGCGATTGAATTACTGAACGAACTGGCCAGAGTCAGGGGGATGCAGTTTAACTACAATGGTGTCCGCCTGCCGTTACCAGTCAACCTTCACGTCCGGGATATGACGTTTTCCAATACGTTGAGACTTATTGAAGCCCAGACAGCCTGGAGAGCAACAATCCATCAATATCCGGGCCTGTTACAGGTCAGCTTCATGCAGCCGGAGAACCGGAAAAAATGAAAGTACTCACCTCTCTCATTTTGCCAGTAATACTGCTTACTGGTTGTTCTTCTTCCCCCACCATCTCGCCAGGTGGTGTCAATACGCCACCACCTGACATTAATGCATGGCTTAAACCACGAAGTGAAAAGCCGGATAGTCTGTCAGAAACCCGCTGGAAAATGCTGACCGACGCAGGTAAAACGCTTGGATTTCGTGGTGGCAAGGCTCAGCGTTCATGGGAGCTGATTCAGGCACTCAACGCCCGGGAAAGCACACTTAATGCCTTATACGATTTCCGGCCACTGATTAGCCCGGAAGGCTGGCTACCACCGGTTATTGATGAAGCACAGGACGTTGCTCATATCACGCCAGATCAAATCCGGACCTCTTCCCGGGTCTGGACCATCATTCGCCCTGAACGCTTTGTCAGCAATCCACCGGGCTGGCGTGACTGGCTTCTCCGGGGGCTTTCAACGACAGCCACTCCGGGTACAGAAGGCAGCGTCGTTCCAGAAGACAGCGTGCAACGAAAAGTGTGGGAAACCGCATTACGGCAGGGATGGCAGGAAGGAAGACAAAACGCCGACCTGACGCTTGAAGCCAACCAGAAAACCCTCACCCGTGATTACCGGGGCATGATGCTGTACTCACTTCTCTGGCGTCAGGGCATGATCACCCGTCCGGATGTTTCTGATCAAATGCAAACCGTTACAGGTGACGGGAAAAAACTGGTCACTGGAGATCGTGTTCGTCGCCTTAAAAATCATGCGGAATTCAATCTTCAGAAATCTCACTGGCGTCCGCTTATAGGCACTGAAGGAGGCTCCCGATGAATATTCCTGATGAGTTTGGTCTTTTTCCGTTTCAGCGTTTCACTGCAGATGAACTACGGCATTTCTTTGTCTGGTGTGCCGCACATAAAGTCAGTGATGTGGATCTGACCGGTGGGTCACCTGTATCTGTCAGTCGCTTTGGCCGACGGGTGCGTTGTTCCAGTGCAACGTTACCAACCACACTCATGTCCTCCCTGATTGATGAACTGTTCGGTCGGGAAGTCATTCCCCGCGTTCTGGCAGGCAATCCGGTTGACAGGACGATACAGATTAACGGGGATGCATCCGGTCGCTATGGTCTTAAACGCGGAGAACGCATCCGGTTACGCTCTCACCTCATTCAGGGCACATCTGGTGCGGAGGAGAAAGCAGTCTCAATAACCATGCGTGTCATCCCGACAGAAATACCGGACATTCTCTCCATGAACATTGAACCAGATCTGCTTGAAGCAATGGTCTGCAAAAGCGGTCTGGGATTTGTATGTGGTGAAACCGGGTCAGGGAAATCAACGCTGTGTTCAGCACTGTACCGTTACATTATGGACAATTTCCCCGACGCCAAAATCGTGACATATGAAGACCCGGTGGAATATATCCTGGGAAATGAAAACGATCTGCTCCCACCGCATCAGGCAGAAATCGGGCGTGATGTGGTCAGTTTTGCTGCCGGACTGCGTTCTGCTGTACGACGTAATCCCGAAATTATCGGTGTTGGTGAGATCAGGGATAACGAAACCGCCGACGCAGCGGTACAGGCAGGCAACACCGGGCATTACTGCCTGAGCACCATGCATACGAAATCTCCTGGTGAAACGCTGGCACGTCTTCTTGGGCTGTTTCCCCCTGTCATCAGGGATTCGATGGCCTGGGCTGTCCTGTCACTGTTGCAGTTCATTCTGGTTCAGGTTCTGGTCAGAACAAATGACGGTGGTCGTAAAGCCGTCCGGGAATATATCGTCATTAACGATGAGCTTCGCGACAATCTTTCCGGAATGCCGCATGCAGAGTGGGGGCATCACATTGATGCCATAATCCGGCAGGAGAAGCGCCGTATCCGGGACCAGATTCTGGAAATGTATATCCGGAATGAAGTTGACCGAAGAGAAGCGATTCTTTTTATCCCGCCAGGGGAGTTACGGTCATGAAAAGAGAAGGTTTCTGGCGATATGCAACACCGCCAGTCAACATCCAGGGCGTACCTCTGCCGTTCACCATGATTTATCTGTTTATATGCCCCTTTCCCTCCAAAACAACCTTCTGGATTTGCACCGGCATCATTTTATTTTTCGTCATTCTCGACCGTTCAGGCTGGACTGTCAGGACGATCTGTACTCGCATTTTCAGCATTCTGAGAGGGGCCATCGCCTCCGGTCGTCCATGGTGGTATCGCCACCATACGGAATCACCACGAGACTGGACTGGCCTCGATTAAATTCTGGAGTCTTTATGTCAGGTAAAAAAACTATCGTTACTCTGCTCCGGGTATCGCTACTGGCATGCCCGTTACTGTTCACGACACCATCGTTTGCAATGATCGACACGCCATCCGTGAAGGTCGGCTTTTCTCCTGAAGGAAGCGCATCCGCTCTGGTGCTTGACACAATCAACAGTGCGGAAAGCTCCATCAGGATGATGGCATATTCCTTCACCGACCCGGATGTAATGCATGCGCTGGCAAAAGCGAAAAAACGCGGAGTGGACGTCCGTATTGTTGTTGATGACAAGGGGAATACGAACCGGGCAAGTCAGGAAGCGATGAAATATATCAACCTGCTGGACATTCCTCTCCGGACTGTAGATGCCTTCCCCATCCATCACGACAAAGTCATCATTGTTGACGGAAACACGGTTGAAACTGGCTCCTATAACTTCTCTCGTGCTGCTGCACGCAAGAATTCAGAGAATGTCGTTGTGCTCAAGAATATGCCGGATGTAGCCGCACAATATCTTGAACACTGGCAGGATCGCTGGAATAAGGGTACAGACTGGAGACCCTGACAAACATTTCTCCCCCGATTTTCTATCCCCCCAGCCACCCCCGGCTTCCGGCGGTGGTTTTTTTCCGTCTTTTTTCAGGAGAAGCACTCATGCCGTCTGTATCCCGCTACCGCACCTGGCTTGCCGTGCCTGCAGATGAAATAGAAGATCTCAAAAAAGCACATCCCCCGATGAACGGGCACACGCCCGTCATCTGGGACAAGGAGCACAAACTCTGGTTCGCCCGCCCGGGGGCGGACCTGTCCAGGCTGGACCGCTGGCTGCCCCGGCCACAGGACGTCTCCATGAACGGCAGTGATCCGGTCACCGAGTTTGCCCAGGTTCTGGAGAATGCCGGACTGGTTCTGAAAGAACTGCCGGTCATGGACGGGAAAATCCACCGTGTCCCGACCGCCGATGACAAAAAAGGACAAAAAAGTGGCGCATATCGCGGATTCCTGGACGGCAGACCTGCCGGCTGGTACAGGGATTATCGCAGCGCGGATAATTCGCCGATCACCTGGACCTTCTCCGGCGGAGAACAGACAGATCCCCGCGCAAGACTCCACCTGAAAGCGCATTCAATGCAACGCAGGGAGGACGCGGAGCGGGAACTGAAAGCACAGTACAACCGACAGGCCGCGTATGCCCGCCGCTATATTAACAAATGGCCGCAGGCCACAGCACATGAATACCTGACCCGGAAAGGCATTCAGGCTGCACCGGGGGTGCGGGTAAACAACAAAAATGAACTGGTTATTCCCTTCAGTAACCGTAACGGCGCGATACGCTCTTACCAGCGTATTCCGGTCACCGGGGGGAAAGATGCCCGCATCCTGATAGATTCGGAGAAAACCGGTAACTGGTTTGCGCTGGGCACACCGCGCAACGGTCAGCCGGTACTGTTTGCCGAGGGCTATGCCACTGCGGCCTCCCTGCACGAAGCCACGGGCCTTCCGGTACTGATGACGGTGGATGGAGGCAACATGATTGCCGTTGCCGAAAATGCCCGGCAAAAGTGGACGCAAAGCCCCTTTATCTTCTGTGCCGACAACGATCATGCAATCCGGGTTAACAAAGGTATCGTCAGTGCAACAAAAGCCGCAGAACTGACAGGAGGATCGGTCATCTTTCCTGCGTTCACCGATGCCGAAAAAGCGCAGGGGCTGACCGATTTCAATGACCTGGACGCAAGCCGGGGACGGGCCGCTTTTCAGCATGTCATCAACGCCCAGTTAGAACACATCGGGGTTTCCACCCCCAACAGTAACACCCCGGAAATGCGCGAGGCACTGGTGATAGGCAACCTCGTTTTTACACCGGTCCACACTGAGGAAAAAACCATGACTCCGACAGAATATCCTGAAACATCACCCGATACAGGGCACAGCCATGACCAGGGACCTTCTCTGCCGTCCGCCACGCAGCAGGAACAACCAGCTGCTTCCAGCAGTAACATTGCTGATGAAACACAGTCATTTACCAGTCACGCCACTGAAAATAACGGCAAAGATGAGCGGCACGCTGATAACGTTCAGGCGCAAACGGAAAGCTCTGTAGTTCAGGACTCCCCTGCAGAATCACTGGCGTCCCCGGAAAGTACAACGGCGTCTGCCCCTGATGAACCCGCTCATCCGGCGGAACCTCCGGAAAAAGTTGTCTCGGTGGCCACAGATAAAGACTGGCGTGAATTTGAAGCTGAACTGTCACAACCGGAAAAAAACGAGTCACAACAGGAATCCGGCACTTCACCTGAAATACCGGCCCCTGCTGCCACCACCGCATCCCCTGAAGACAGTCCCTCATCTGAAACCATGAATGAATCAGCCGAGCCATCACCTTCCCCTGATGCAGTCAAAGAGGAAATGACCGTGATGACGGAGCCTGATGACAAACAAAGCACCGGAATATCCCCGGATACTCCCCGGGAAGAGGCGGTCAACCATGTAACTGAAGACATTCCCCTTCAGCCAGAGCCGTTCCTTCCTGAGTCAGATGGCCCCGAAGAATACGAAAACTACAGCGCATATCAGGAGCTGATGAACAATGAAAATCCTGAGCATCTGCAGGAAAACAGTGATATGCCGTCGCAACCGGACACAGGCCACGTTCAGGCTGATGAGTCAGAACTTCAGGCCACAACAGATACAGTAGAACCGGCTGTCCGGGATGCCCCCACTCCACAGCAACCTGTTCAGAGCACATCATCTTCTGATAATACTTCATCGTTTCTCGACAAAGCGCGTGGCTTTTTTACGCGTAAAAAAACGGATTCACAGGCGCATGAGAACAGTGATCCCACACCCTCACCGGAAACCACGACGACCACACCGGCACCTGACAGTATTGTCTACGCCCCGGAACGCCCTGATGCACCGATATCGCTCAATCTGGACGAAATCATTAAATCGCTGGAAGGTGAAGAACGAGCAGACAGAACCGTCCTGTACAAACTGGATGGCAAACCTGCCTTCATTGACCGGGTAAACCGGCTGGAAATGGTCAACGGTGCCAGCAATGACGATCGCAGTGTTCTGGCTGCACTTGCTGTGGCCACTGATTTTTATGGTGGTGTCATTGAGCTGACGGGCAGTGATGCCTTTAAGCAAAAAGCGATGCAGTTGATCATCGAGCACAACATCAAAGTGCGCATGAAATTCCCGGATCAGCGAGCGGCGCTCGAAAAATTACGCAAGGAAATGGCTGTCGGTAAAGATACTGTTGTCACCCATAAGCCAACACCGGAACTTAACCGGAATACCCCTGAACAACCAGCAGTCCCAGACCCTGTTCAGGAAAAAGAAGCCACACAATCCCCGGCGTCCCCAGTAGCCCCTGAAGCATCAACCGTCAGCACCGTCCCTGCATCATCACCGGCTGAACCTGGCAAAACGGCAGATGCGGCACAAGGTGAAGAACCACCAGGAAAACTTTGCCCGGGAGAGAGCGTGACTGCCGTACTGCACAATTTTGGTCGTGCTGAATATGCACCCGGCAAAGGAGAGAGTTTCTTTGTTGAGCTTAAAAACCGCAGTGGCAGCAAACTCTACTGGGGGGAACAACTGGAAAGTCTGGTCAAAAACCATCAGAAAGGTGACGTGGTGACACTGACACTTCAGAACCGCGAACAATTCATCCTCCCGGGAGAGCAAAAAGCACGTTTCCGGAATAAGTGGTCCATGGAGTCAGTTACCAACGGGATCTCGGTATCACATGATAATCCGGATAAAGGTCAGCGTATTCAGGCGATTCCGGTCGAAACCTTTATGAAAGTGGCTGCGCAAATCAGCCAGGGGTGGCCCGAAGAGATGAAAGCGTTACGTATGCCAGAAAACGTCGGCTCACATCTGTTTATCGGTGAAGACCGACATCCGGTCTCCGCGCCACAGAACGCAAATCAGGTAACAGAAATAACCAGCGCAGCCCCTGACAAGCTGACACCTGTTCTGGGATCAGTGGATAAGGATACGCGTGAACTCAACCTGCTACTTGTCCAGAGTGCCGATGAACATCTGCAGGGTGTGGTCCGGCTGAACGGCACATTGTATCCGGCACTGGCCACCCCATCAGCCGACAACAGTCAGCTGGTTATCAATGCGCTGACCGACAAAGGTTTACGCTTTGCAGGTTATGGTGAAGCGGTAAACCACGATGCTGACAGCACGAATCGCCCTGCACCGGAGCTTATGCAGTTTCATCTGAAAACCCGGGAAGAACCGCTTTTTGCTGCTGTCTACACGCCGGAAAAACAACCTGATGCGTTGTACCGGAACCTGGGCTTCGAGCAGTCATGGCAGCAGTGGTCCAACAGCCAAAAGCCGGAGGACAGGCAGGAAAAAACTCTGCATCAGGATCTCTCCCACAGCCCCGGCCGATGAGCCGGTAAGGAAGCCATATGAACATGCATAAGTCTCTGGTTGCCGTGCTCGGCCTTATCCTGATTTCATCCACGGCAAGTGCTGCAACCTGTCGTGCGGGTAGCGCGGCACAGGCCGGTAGTAATACAGGATATGAGCGAGCACGTGCAGCTGCGGATGCATGGTCACAACGTGAAAACGATGTTTCCTCATCCCTGCAGTCCTGTCTGTCACGAATCAAAAAAATCAGCATAAACCTCCCCCAGTTCCCCAGCCTTGACGACATTCTGTCGCAGCTGGAAAACCAGGTCTGCGACGCGGTCGTGGACAAGGTGAATGAAAAGCTGCCGGGGAATATTGATCCCTGGAAGGACTACAACCTATGACCGAAAATACCGAGCCATCCTCGCCATCACATCCGGCACCTGACCCGGAAATACTGAAGAGCACAATCAGGGCTATGAAGCAGTCAGAACAGCGGGCAAATAATGTCCCTGCGCTGATAAAAGCGCTTTTATGTACGGGCACATGTCTTCTTATCAGTATTACTGGTAACGCCATTCAGTACTGGCACTCAACGAATGTGGAGCGCGAATATTTCGCTACAGACAATGGTCGTCTGGTCAGGCTGGCACCAACAAGTCAGCCAGCATGGAGTCAGAATGATGCAATGGCCTTTGGCAGCCAGGCACTGGCGACCGCATTCAACCTGGATTTTGTGCACTATCGTTCACAGATCTCCTCCCTGTCTCCGCGTTTTTCTGACGAAGGTTTTGTCGGATATGTGAATGCATTACAGGCATCTAACATTCTGGAGACGATCAAGAAAGAGAAGATGAATCTGACCGCCACGACAGGTGCTGGCGTTCTGGTACGACAGGGACAAATGTCCGACGGCGTATGGTTCTGGACATTCCAGTATCCTGTCCGTATGCGTCTGGTCGGCCAGACAACCAGCAAGCCAGAACAGTCTTTTGTTTTCGAAATCACCATCCAGCGTGTTGACCCCAGACTGAAACCATCCGGTATGGAAATCCGGCAGATGATCTCCCGTAACGCCGGACCGAACTCCTGAGATAAGTAATATGCAATCACGTTATTTACTGAGCACACTGCTCCTGGTGTGCAGCGCCGCCACGTCTGCAGATAACGCAGGATGGCAGAACGCACGCACACCACAAACGACAAATTCTGCCAGCGATCACGTTCAGAACACCTCCCAAAACACCGGAGGTGTTCCGGCAACACTGGTAAAAGGTGAGCTGCCTGCCCCCGGGCAGGCCAGCCCGCTGGTACAGGATGCGGCAAGGCTTGATTCTGAGCTCTCCGCCGATGAGATTCGCTCACTACGCAGTCTCATGGCGGATAACGAGCGGGCCATCAATGCGCCCATCACCAGTGTTGTACCCCGTATCAGCTCTCTGACAGTTAATCTGTCCCCCGGTGCCAGCCTTCCTCTTGTTCGCACAGCCATGAACAACCTGAGCGTGGTGACATTTACCGATATCAACGGTTCACCATGGCCACAATCCGATCCTCCTTATAACGCGGCACCAAAACTCTTTGATGTGCAGTACAACGAGAACATGGTGACAATCACACCATTGCGGCCATGGGCATCCGGAAATATTTCTGTCTACCTGAAAGGTCTGTCGGTACCGGTCATCCTGAACGTAACCAGTGGCGAAACAGATACGCCGTCATCCAGTCAGGAAATGGACAGTCGTCTGGATCTGCGAATACCACGGCAGGGACCAACCAGCCCGGTTGTCTCCATCCCGACGGATAAGATCGCCCTGCATGATGCAACATTACAGGCATTTCTGGATGGTATTCCTCCCCGGGACCCTTCAGTTAAGAGGCTGAAATTCACAGGTAATGTCCCAGATACAACGATCTGGCAACACGGCGATGACCTTCTGGTTCGTTCCCGGGCGATGTTGCGCGATGAATTTGAACAGACCTTGTCCTCTGCCGACGGAACTCATCTCTGGAAACTTCCCGTCACCCCACTACTGACTTTCTCTGTGAATGGCCAGTCCGTTCACGTGACACCAGAACTGGAGTAATCATGAGTGCTGAACAGGATGCCGGTAAATCCGGAAAGAAACTGGCTGCCCTGCTTGGACTGGGCAGCATCATCTTATTTGGCGGCGGCTATATCGCGTTTTCCAAACTATCAGGGAGTAACAGCGATATGCAGTCAGCCGTGAACATTAACAGTGCAGCAAGCGGCGGAACGCGCAGCGTTACCGAAACGCCTCACTATCGTGAACTGTTAAGAGCGGATAATGAACGAGGGGCCGCAGCTGCAGCCCGCAATAATCAGACGTTCATTGCCAGTCTTCCACAGGGGCTTGATATTCCGGACACTCCGGAAAAGCAACAACAGCCTGCAGCAAAACCGGAAAACTATGCTCATCGCCAGGCTTCCGGCACACCACAGGAGGATCGAGCAGCCAGTGAAAAACGTATGGAGCGGCTGCAAAAGCTGATTGTAAGAATAAAAGATCAGCATCCTGCCGGTAGTACACCAACCATAGCAACGACTATGTGGAATAAATCTCCGGCAGAAACAACAGGGCAGAATGGTACGCAGCAATTCGCATTACAGAATGCCAGCCTGTCCACGCCTGTAGCAGAAAAAGGGATACAACTGATACCTGCTCTGACCCGTATACCGGCATATATTGATACTGCAGTGGATTCTGATAACCCGTCATCCAAGGTTATCGCAACCATTCCCGCTGGCCCCTGGGCAGGGGCAACGCTGTTCAGTCCGGGAGTCAAACTGGTGGGTAACGGCGTGGAGATCCATTTCGACCGGATGAGCTGGAACGGCATGGACCTTAAGGTCAATGCATATGCTCAACGGGAAGACAACCTGATGTCATCCGTGGCCAGCAATGTGAATACACGCTGGTTTAAACATATCATTCTGCCGTCAGTGTTAGGAGGTGTGGGCAGTATTGGCACACTTTATAAAGATGCCAACACGCAGGTTATTCAGGGTAACTATGGCACGGTTACCGGACGCGTGGGAATGCCCAGTGGTGAAGCTGTTGCGGGCGTTATTGCCGGTGGTATGGCGGAAAGAGGAAGTCAGATATTAACCCGCCAGGCAGAAAGTGAGCCCTATAAACAGGTAGAAGTGTATCAGCATGAAGTCGTATCAATTCTGTTTGTTGACCCGGTAATGACAAACGACGCCAGGTCATCTTCCCTTTCCAGTGGCATTTCCCCTTCAGTTAATCGTACATCACAGGCGGAACAACGCTCGCAGGCACGAATGCAGACAGCCATGGAGCAAAGAAAAGCTGTGATGCAACGTCGGTATGATGAACAACCGGAGACACCATAATGAAACCTGAAACAGAAATAGATGAAACCGGCAGCTTCGGTGAACCCGAAGAGAAACCCGCCCCCTTCTGGAAACGTTCCGTCTGGGGGATATCTGTAGCAACATGGGGGCTATGTGCAGTCGTGTTGCTCGCAGCCATATGGTATCTGTTCCTGAGAGCGCCATCGGAAACAGGCATGCCTCCGTTTAATGATGCGGATGCTGGCGTACAGACCTGGCAAACCACACAAGAATCATCACCTTCCGTTCAGTCCACTGAGACTATGACTGTCCGGACAGGAGAAGATATGAGCCAGCTTGCCCGGGATGTAAAAACAGAGCTGGATAACCGCGATGAAAAAATTCAGGCAACACTGAATATGCTTCACGACAGCATTAACAAGCTGGGCGAAGCTATAAAAAAGGATGAAGAATACGCACAGGAAACACGCCGTCAGCTGGATGATATCCGGAGCCGCCTGAACGGAATAATGACACAGAAAAGCGTCACTGAATCCTCTTCCACACCGCATCCAGCAAAGAAAAAAACGTCGTCTGTACTTAACGGAATGAAAATCATGTCGATGGAAACTGGTATGGCCTGGATTCGCTGGCAGGGTAGTACCTGGGCTGTCAGAGAAGGTCAGACGCTGGGCAATGTGGTGATCCAGCGGATTGATCCGACTACCCGGACCATCATCACCAGTGCAGGGACGTTACGCTGATGAACATGGATGCCCTGACCGCCATTGAGAACTTTGCCAGCAGTATTTTCAGTGCCGGAATGGATTTCCTGTTTACCTGGGGAGAATTCATCGGGGTGATCAGCATGATTACCCTGTTTGCCCGCGCCCGTTCAGCCGGTCCGGTAAAAATGTCTCCCGGAAAATTTATTGCGGGGATGTTAACCAGCTGCATGCTCGTATCACTCCCGGCAATGATTAACGCCGGAGGCGTACAAATGGGATTCAGGGCTGACTCATTTGGCCCGATTGCATATGTACAACCTCAGACGTTTGGCGCTGCTGCTGGCGCAGCAAATGCAGTTCTGTCGCTGGCCAAGCTGGCCGGTGTTGGATTTGTAATGAACGGGATATCCATCTGGCGCAAGGCCGGACTCGATGGACATACCGCACTGAGTGCCAGTGAATCCGTCAGTAAGGGAAACGTCAAATTTATTGCCGGCGTCCTGCTGGTCTTTATCGATCGTGTCCTCAATGCCCTGCTGGCAAGCATTGGAATCGTCTTCTGATTTTTTTCACCTTCATATAAACCACTGATATATCCATTTAAGGAGAAACTATGTCACGTATTCGTGTCGTAGCGGCCCGTCTGTACGCCGCATTTATCCACGCACAACTGTTTGTAATGTCATGCCGGAGCAAACTGACTAAGTTCCTGCTGCTCATTCCCATGATGTTGCTGCCCAAAGCCGTTCTTGCCGATGGAGATCTTGCCGATATGGTTCGCAATGTCGAACAAGGTGCCAAAACAGCACAGTCATCATCACTGACTATTGCGCAGTTCATCGGCGTAATTCTGTTTCTCGGGGGCCTGATTGGCCTGAAAAAAGTTGGGAAACAAGGGGGGATGGGACTGGCTAGTTGCATTGTATCTATCGTCATTGGGGCGGTACTTGTCGCCGGACCTGAAATGATGAGTCGCAGCCAGAAACAACTGGGGATTTCCTCAATTTCCATTGGCTAATCTTGTCCAGGGCACTGGCATTTATCCGGTGCCCTTCCTATTCGGCAATACAAGGAGGCACATATGTCTGCCTGGAGCCCGGAGCACATAACGTTACGACGAACAGAAAACGGCAATGTGATTGCCCACGACAGTCGGGACGATCAGGAATTCATTTTTGCAGAATGCTGTTCCGATGAAATCGCAAACATCATTCTGGAAGCCGTGAAACGTTACACCAGTACGGAGCCTGCTCATGCAACACAGCATTAAAGACTTGTGGTTGTATCCCTTTCCAGAAATTGATGTGGTTCATACACAGGAGCCACTGTTACCGGAACCGGAATTAACAACGCCCGGTCGATGTATCTGCTGCCGGCAAAACGTCAGGCACCGTTTCAGACTGGATGACTCATGGCCACTCAGACAGCTTACCGACACAATCAGTGACACACGAGTTCGTCTTAATAAGGCCACAGAACATCTGGATAAGTTAAAAAAGCGTGGTGAACCAGTCGCAACCGGCGAAAAGGAAAAGTACAACACGGCAGTAAAAGCCGCTGAACGGGCGCTTGAGCAGGCCCGTCTGTCTGCCAGACGTCTTTCACTCCGCCATGTACAGAAAGCTGAAATCACCAGTACAGAGTCGTTGTCAGAGAAAGAGCAGGAACTGTTTCATGAAGACGGCCCGCCTTACAGCTTATGTGCTTTCTGCCACGCCTGGCATTCACTGAATGGTTATGCCGCAGCACAGGGCGTTATGGTGTGGCTACCCGACCTTCATCCATCCACGGTCGTGGCCCTTAACCGTCGTTCATTACAGGAAGTTTTCAGTAATGATAAGTTCCGGGTCCGGCGGGGACGGGAAGCGCTCTCTGCACTGATGCAAAACAGACTGGCGGTTGAGGATAAATTCCGCAGTTTCCGCCCGGCCGATTTCGCTGACGTTTTTCGTCGCTATCCACCTTCCGGTCGTTCGCCCCTGCGTGAAAAAATGAACGGGATTGCCCTGATTCTGACACCAGATTCATTCATCAAAAAAGAATACGTTGATTGATTTTTCTTCATGCCACTCCAGCGCGGGGTGGCATTAAAAAAATCAAACTGCACAAACCTCCCTCCTGTAAGTCCGGAGTTCCCTCACCTATGAACATAAACCGTTTAATCTTCACTATCGAAGACTGTCTGAACACACTATCCCGTTTCTCTGTCGCAAGCAGTTTTGTTGAGTATTGCGATTTACGTACTGTAATTGGTCTGGACAGGCAGGATCGTGAACGTCGCCCATGGCTGAATTCGCCCTATATTGCAGCCACAAAGCGTGGAGAATATCTCTCTGTCTTTGAAGTCAGCGGTGCTTTCAGGGAAATGGATGAAGCATCCGACCAGACTGGCCCGGGTTCACTGGAATCGCTGATCACCAGCATGAGTGACAGCCTGAATACGGCATATAAAAACAGCGGTCATAAAATCAGCTTCGTTTTTGAGCGTGATCCTGACATGGGGAAAGAAGAAATCGAAGACATGGTCGCCCCACAAAAGCGCTCACTGGCTAATACAGGTATCCAGTTACAGGATGTGGTCGATGAGAAAGTCACAACACTGTCCCCATGGCTGGTCCGGGAGCGTTGCTGGCTGGCGATCTGGAGTGGACCCGACCTTATCAGCAACAGCGATCGCACCGCCCATGATGAGCTTGTCAGAAGACTGGCTGAACGGGTACCGAAAGCACGCTTTGCCCAGTCCCCCTGGCAGTGGGCCTTATCTGCACTGAAAATCCGCCACGAAGCTTTTCTTGATAATGTGGAACAGGCACTGAGACATTCATCTGATGGCCTGATTCTCCGGCTACTGGATATACACGAGGTCGGGCGTGAAATACGTCGTCAGACAGAACGGCACAGCACACCGCGTAACTGGCAACCCCACCTGCCTGAAGATGCCCAGCCAGCGGGATATCGCTGGACTGACGATGAATCCGTACTACATGCTCCTTCATTGCATTTGCAGTTATTCAACACTCAGGTGACCACACAGGGCAACCTGGTTCAGGCGGGCGGACTCTGGCACGGAATGGTATCGATTACTTTACCTCCGCAAAATCTGCAGACGTTTAACGAACTGGTCCGTGCCGTCCCCCGCGCAGTCCCCTGGCGCATCAGAATGGATCTGATGCCCGGCGGGATGAAGGCTCTTAATCTGAAGAAAACGGTTCTGACTTACAGCAGCTTCATTTCTGCCGTTCGTCCAATGTATGAATCCGTTATGACCCTGGCTGCAACGGATGAAAAAGAACCTGTCTGCATAATGACCATCATGGCCTCCACGTGGGGAAAAACACGTGAAATATGCACACGAAACCAGGCCATTCTGAAATCGGCCATTGAAGGCTGGGGCGTATGTGGCACCACGACAACATTTGGCGATCCCCGACGCGCCTGGGTGAATACCATTCTCGCGGCATCCGGAGGCTCCGGCCCGGTTCCCCTGTATCCCCCGTTGTCACATGCCATCTCGCTTTTCCCGCTTAACAGGGCAGGCTCTGTCTGGCGAGGCAAAGGGAATCTTATGTTACATACAGAAGACGGTTCCGCATTTGAGGTTGGTCTGGCGTCATCCCAACAAAATAAACATACAGAACTGGCACCAGGCGATCCGGGACTGGGTAAATCAGTTCTGATTAATACGTTGTCGGAAATACAGATATCATCTGCTCAGAAAAACCTGCCCTTCATTGCCTATATCGATAAGGGATACAGTGCTCAGGGACTGGTTCAGCTTATTCGCGACAGTCTTCCTCCGGAAAGAAAAGACGAAGCTGTCGGTATTATTCTGAGCAATGATCCGGAATACACCCGTAACCTTTTTGACGTGATGTACGGCGCTAAAAAGCCTATTACGCCGGAAAAGAATTTCATGTCATCTGTGCTGTGTGCTCTCTGTGTCGATACCGGTACCGGTCAACCCTGTAACCCCGGAGACACCCGACAAATTATCAACCAGCTTATCGAGCTGGCTTTTAAAGAGTACGGTGAAAATAATCCGCGACTTTATCGCGCCTCAACGGAAGAACTGGTGGATTCAGCACTGCAGGACTCGGGACTGTATGAAAAACATGATGCAGCCTGGTGGGCCAGATCAACCTGGTTCGAAGTCCGGGATATGCTCCACAATGCCGGGTATATCATGGCGGCTCAGCGGGCACATTATCAGGCAATGCCCCAGCTTCCCGAAGTGTCCTCGATGCTGGGCCATACCAGTCTCAGGGATGTTTTCGGTACTGTTCAGCGTGATGGTTCAAACGAACTTCTGCTGGACTACATCCGCCGCGCTCTCGAGCAGGGACATAACGACTACCCCATGATATCCGGGTATACCCGGTTTATGATCAACCCGGAAACCCGGGTCATCGCTGTCGATCTGAATAATGTTGCCGGTGACAAAACGCCTGCAGGCAGGCTTAAAACCGGCATCATGTACCTGCTTGCAGGTCAGATCGCCGGTGGTGACTTCACCCTGCCACAATACAGGGATGAAGTGTTAAAGCAGCTTCCACGGGAATACCATGAAATCGCTCTTAAACGTATTAACCAACTTGATCAGGAGGTTAAGACAAAAGTTTATGATGAACTGCATAACGCCCGGGGCATTGACTTCATCTGGGAAAATCTGGATACCCAGGAGCGTGAGCAACGCAAGTTTGCTATCCGCACGGTTCTGAGTACGCAGTATCTGAGGGACTACCCGGAAAGCGTTCTTAAGTCAGCAAATACTCTCTGGTTACTGCGCTACAAACCCGAAGATATCCCCGTACTGAGGGATAACTTCAACGTGCCTGAATTTATGCTGAAACGCTTCCTGAAAATGCCGGAAGGCCCGGCACCAGATGGTAGTGGTGTTCCTGTTCTGGGAGTATTCAGGGTAAAAAGTGGCACGCTTGCGAGAATACTCAAATTTACCGTCGGTCCACTGGAGCTATGGGCGCTGAACTCATCGCCAAAAGACAGTGCCCTGCGTAAAACACTGACAAATAAGTTAGGTTCAGTTCGGGCACGTAAGATTCTGGCCGAAAACTTCCCCAGAGGTTCTGCAACGTCATTAATTGAGCACCGGGCGGGCCAACATAACAGTGACAATGTTATTGAAGAACTGGCCTCGGAGCTCATCCGAAAACAGGGATACAATCTCTGATGTGTACAATTCATATCACCCCACGCTGCCGGAGACCTGCCAGAGGGCAGGTATTTCTTAAAAAACTTGAGGTAAAAGGTGACAGTTTCTCATTCACTCTGCCGTCACGTGTCTTCAGGTTACATCCGGCCCCCAATCCCAGAGTGATATACGCCTCGGATGCCAGAACACAGGGAAAGGTTACAGGCATGCGGCTGTTGTTGCCGTCCAGCACAGATGAGCTGATAACAACGGCAATATGGCAGGTTTCTGTCCCGGATGAAGCACCATTCGACGTTCAGCATGTCATCCAGTGGATACTCCCTTCACCGCTGGCTTCGCTGATGTCCGATGATACCTGGTTATGGCCATCCGTTCCCGGAACGCCGGCACTGAGTGCCGGTGACTGGCCTGTAATGGATACTGACCCTTCCACCTTACGGCGCGTCAGACGTCGTTCTTTCAGCATCATCGATAACCGGAACAGGAAAGGTTATATCACCAGGCGATATCAGTGTTTCCCACTGGCCCCACTACCTGAAGACAGAAAATACGACAGCCTTCCTGACCTTGTGCTCCACCCCGAGCAGGAGACAATAAAATGCAAAGAAAAACATTACTCGCAGCCCTTATAGCTATCCTTAATGGAACGGCATACCAGGCTCATGCTTATTCAGTCACCGTCGTCGCCAGCCGTCCCGTTGAACAGCAGGTCGTCCCCAGAATGGAGGCCATCAAAGGTGTGCTGAGTGACATACTGAGTACCCAGACAGCCACGGGTACCGCTATCAATCAGAACTCTGAAAAGCTGGCAAGTGTCATTGCCCAGAACGGACAGGCGACACGTCAGCAGATGATTTTCAGTAATGAAACTCAGCGCCTCGAGGAGGCACGGAAAAGCTTCACCGTGCCAGACTCCATCTGCAGTGAATCCGCATCAGGGATTGCAACAGAAAGCAAAAGTGCCTCAGCATCCGCAGCCTCAAAACTCAGTAAAGGTGGCGGTGTGAGCAACCGTAGCATCCGCGACCGTCTGGCCAGCGCAGCAAACTCTCCCGTGCGGGAAGCTTATGATGGCGCGGCCATACACGCCAGTTACTGTACAGAAGCAGAATATGCACGTTTTGGAGGAACCGCCGTTTGTCCTTCTGTGGGCGAAATACCAGGTGGAGACAGTCAGGTACGCTCGATTTACCACGGCGCAGGTACAGCGGACACACCTGCGGCACTGACATGGGATCAGAAGCAAATAGATGCAGCGACGGCTTACATGAAAAACACTTCCCGCCCCTCTGCCGGTCGTGCTCTGGGTAAAGGAGAAGTGAATACCCAGAGTGGGCGAACCTACGTCGGACTCCAGAACGAATACAACGGCATCATTGATTCTGCGTCGAATCCCCAACTGACGTTGATTGCTGACAGCACGCCTAATGAAAGCACACGTAAAGCACTGGCTGAAACACTGCAGTCAGACTCAGCGGCCGCTTACTTCGACCAGGTGGCTTCACCAGAAGCAAAAGCACGGGGATATATGAGTACCCGTGAGTTTGAAGCTTTTGAGGCTGGCCGGCGCTACGCCAACACAGCATACCTGGTGGATTTACAGGAAATGCAGGGGGATAACCTGCTCCGTGAACTGGTAAGAATCACTGCGCAAATGAACTGGCAGCTGAACGATCTGAAAGAACAGATCCGCCAGGGTAATGTTATCTCTGGCCAGCAACTGGCTCTGACTGCCCGCCAGTATTATGAAAAACAACTCGGTAGCCTTGAGAAAACAATCAATCAGGCAAACGCACGTTGAAAGCTGACGTCAGAACAGGACTGAAAAAATGAATAAGTTACCGGAAAATTCAGACCAGACGAAAAACGTCAAAAAATCACCATCCATAACCCGCATAGCCACCCGGAGGATTATTAACATTTTTGTTCCGCTGATGGAGACTCGCCTGATAACGAATTCTGTACAGCATATGCTGGAACAACAAAAACGCAGGCTGGACAGATTTCGTCAGGTAAATAATAAAAAGGCGCAACTCCACCTCACGTGGGAAGAAGCTCTGCAGGCCAGCCATATGTCAGTAGACGATCTGGATCGTCGTTTCCGCCGGCGCAGAACAGTATGGCGATTCTGTTGCTGGAGTCTGCTGGCCATCGCTTTGTTTCTCAGTGGTATGCTCTTTGCCGCCTCTTCATTACCTCTTACGACTCTGGTACGCGCCATCAGCACTCTTGTGTTGATACTGTCAGGCGTCGCTCTTTGTGCTTCCAGAGCACTGATTGTTACATACCGCCTCTGGCAGTTGCATGAACGAAAAGTCAGCGAACCCGAGCAGGGGACTTTCCGTGATTTTCTGAACGACCGCAATGGCTGGCGCAATGCCACATTAATTGCCGTAACCAGTAAACAATACTGATCACGTCCAGATGCCAGTACCAGTGGCATGTCGCCATCCCCCTTAATTAAATCCTGTGTGGCCTTTGCCCATACGCAATTCTATTCCGGAGTTACTGTGAAAATTTTACTTCGCGCACTCTGTGCAGGCCTTGCTATATCCTCACTGCCGGCAATGGCTTCAGTGACCTATCAGGATATTGTGTCTGCCGCCACCAATCCTGACGATCTGTCCCGCCAGGCGCTGGTCACGATATTCGGTGATGTGGTCACCAATCCACTGTCAACCAGCGACCCCACCCTGATCGGAAGCATGTTCTGGGTGTTCAACAATATCATTGCCGTACTTGCTATCGTCTGGTGTATCTTCATTAGTATCCGCCATGTTGTGCGTTCGGGGCATCAGGGACAGGTATTCAGCGTCGGGCGCGATATTGTCGGCATACTGAGTTTCGTCGCAGGTTTTCTGATGATCGTTCCTACCGGAAATGGCTGGAGTCTCGCTCAGCTCATTATGTTATGGGGCGCATCGATAATGGGGGTTGGGTCCGCCAATGTGATGGTGCAAGTTGCCGCTGATAATATCGCAAATGGTTATTCAATGACTGTACAGCCAGTTCAGGCATCCACACGAACAGCAGCGCGTGGCATTTTTGAAATGGAACTGTGTAAGTATGCGGTTAACGCAGGGCTAAATGATTTTAATCAGACGGCCAAATCCTCGACTTCACTGATGACAGAATCAGCTAAAACCGCCAGTGGTAATTACACTGTCACAGTATCCAATGGCAGCGGTATCTGTGGTACTGCCAGCCTGTCAGTAGAAGGGAACGGAACAACAGATCAGTCGACGATTGGAAAATTCTTTAATCCCTTCAGTAAAAACGAATACAGCGGTGTTATCTCAGCACAACGTGCAGCCATGGATAATATGATTAGCGACATGGACAACGCTGCCAGTGAGTTTGTGACAACATTTCTGGAAAAAAGAAATTCTGGCAACGGAACACTGCCGGATATCGAGACACGAATTCAGAAAGCAGCCGACGAATACGAACGTGCTGTGCAAAAATCGCTACCCACTGATAACGGAGAGCAATCCAGAAAAGAGGCTCTTAAATCTTATCTCACAACCTACGGGTGGGTAACGCTTGGCGCGTGGTATCAGACCTTTGCGACAGCTAACCAACGTCTGGCAGAGCTGGCTGACAGAGCTCCAGCTGTAACCTCAATGTCATCACTGGGAGAAGTTGGTGATACTGACTTATTCAGTGCAGTCATGAGTGCCTACAAGACTCAATTACAGAACACCACCTATACACCACCTCTGGGCACTGTTACATCAGCCAATGAGCAACGAATGGCCAATGCGCAAGATCCTAAGTCTGCCTTATCTGAAATGATGAGCTTCTTTGTCTATCGAACCAACTGGATAGCAACAGAGATAAGTGGCACAGGAACAACAAGCGATCAGGTCAATCCATTGATAAAGATGAAAAATATTGGTGATTATACATTAGGAACAACAGAGATTCTCTGGAGTGGATATACAACAGTTAGAGTTCTCGCGACAGTAGGTGATAACTCTATTTTCGGAAAGGTTGCCAATTTATTCTCTGGATTACCTAAAGGATTAGTTGCTCTGCTGGATGCTGCAGCTCCCCCAATATATTTCTTGTTGTTCCTGTTGTTTTGTGCGGGTTTTTCCTTATCAATTTACCTACCATTTATACCATTCATTTTCTGGATGACAGGCATTGGGAACTGGATAGTCAGTGTATTAATAGGATGTACCGCCGGACCTCTGTGGGCTGCAACACATCTCGGAACATCAGAAGACAGAGGAAGTCGGGCAGCCTACGGTTATATATACTTAATTGATAGTATGATAAGGCCGCCCATCATGGTCTTTGGTTTTTTCTTTGCTTCTGTTGCCATCATCGCCGTAGGCACAATACTGAATGCATTATTTGGCGCTGCCCTGGTTAACGTACAGTTCAATTCGCTGACCGGTATTTTCAGTCTTGCTGGTTTCTTGCTGATATACGCCAGAATTTGTACAACCACTGTGGCTGCCATATTTGCCCTTCAGGCCTACCTACCTGATCATGTTATTAATTTCCTTGGTGGGCGTGAGGGAGCCAACACTCTTGGCAGCATGGCAAATTCTGTTAAAGAAATATTTATTGGAGGAAGTCGCAATATCCGACATACTCCTGGAATGAAAACAGATCGTCTTAAAAATAATACAAATGGAAGTGACGACAAGGACGGAATAAAAGGATAATATAAATATTGCACAACCTCCCCATCGGCATTAAAATAATAGATAGTACGAGGGGAGGCATTGTATGAAAGCTAAAAAAGAGACACCTGACAGATTTCCAACTTGGTGGTTGTTATATTATGTATTAAGGAAGGCTTACTTCTTTTTAGGAATACCTTTCTTTTTATTTTGCGCACTGACATCTACACTGATGTTATTTAGTTCTCGTTATTATGGTGACAACATTGAAGATTATGTTGTCACTTTTGGTAGTTGGTTCTTATTACTTGCACCAGGTATATGGATGTATTCACGTGCAAAAACAAGGAGAGAAAAGATAAGAAAAGTTGTACAAACAATAAAAGAGTCAGGCTTCTACTCTCCAGAGAAGGGGTATGAAGGATTATCTTTAACTCAGGGAGCTTATTTTGGTATTGACCTTAAAAATGGCACAATGTTGTATGTCCGTATCTATCCAGGCAACATTATGGATGTTATCGGTTTTGACATTCATAATTTCACTCGTACTGTAACAGACGACAAAACACTGGAAATTCATACGAAATACATCAATCTGCCAATGGTTCCTATTCCATCATGGTGTACTCATCCAGAAACCGCATCAAACACCATGCACGCTATGGCAAGTCGAGGATATGATTACCCTGTCGACTTTCCTCGTCTGATTCAGGAAAAGCGTAAGGAGTGGGAGCAGATTGCAGGCGTGCCTGTAGCCGAAGTATTTTAAGATAAGCTCCCCCCATAACAGCCGGTTCAAATGAGCCGGCTTTTGTTCATTACAACAGATAACTTATGCCGTTACCGATAAATTCGACCAAGTGCTTTAATCGCAGCAATTTTTATTTCCATATCATCACTTTGACTCAATCTCTCTAATTCACGAATGATGTTATCCGCCTGGCATCGACCTTCACCTAATGCATAGATCGCAGCAAGCGTAATGTCTTTTGATTTACTCTTCATCATTTCAAACAAGAAAGTATTAGCTATCGCAGGAGGCATGCTCATAATCAATCCTCTTCATGAAATAAACAATGGCACTCACTTACAAACAGGAGTCCACTATCGCAAGCGACTCAACTTAGTAATATCTCTCAATTTGAATGAAAAAACCAGATGGCATGTGACAGGGAACCGTCCGCATGATGTCCGTGACCATTTAACCCCATAAACTGATAAAAAATGAATACCGGTATCTCAATGCGAAGAAATAATCTCCGTAGAATCCCCCATGAGAAAAATATCATATGGGAGAAAATCGCAATTATCACAGCCAGCGCATTCATTATTTTCGCTGTGTTCTGGCATTAATTATTTTCAACACAAAAAGGAAAAAACAATGAATCTGGTAGACGCCTTTGTCAAAAAAGTAATATCCGGTCCATATGAAGAATATGGAAAATGGTGGATAGATGTTGAATACATTTCATGGGGTGTTCCCGGGAAAACAAGACTGATGTTTGAGTCAAAGGAGCAGGCACTGGAAGTTAAAGAAGGGTACAAATTTTTAACGTGAGATCTCTTTTTGTTAAAGGGCAGGAAGCGGTAACTCCCTGCCCTTAGTTACGTTTCCAGGCTTATCAGTCGACAAGTTCCCGGATCAGTTCCAGAACAGCAATCAGCGCGTTTGCAACGGCAACTACTGCCCTGAGAACGATGATTAACAGATTAATCATCCGCTTCTCCATCACTGGAGGAAATCACCGTTGCTTACTCTTACATTGCCTGTCACAACGGCACTTTCAGTGTTAGTTGAAAAGAGACTTCCTCCTGCCAGAGCACTGAACACAGCACCACCTGTTTGTTCAGCCAGGACTTAAAATCTTGCATCCATAGTCCCGATGGATATCACGGCAGAAGTGTCGCCAGACAGAGCTAACCTGCGGATTATAAGGATGGTTGCTATCAAATGAACAGCTCGCTATTATAAGAACGTTAGTTGAAAAGAGATTTCCTCCGGTCAGGGCCACCCACTCTGTAACGGAACAGTAAAAAAACCGACCTCACCAGTCGGTTTTTTTACATCTGTTGTTTCTCAAAATCCGCCCGACATGCCCGTCACACCGAGGAAACTCATGCTCTGAATCAGAACCAATCATCTCAACTTTGCCGTCTCCTGAAAAAACTGGCACATTCAGTTCGATAACTACCCATAAATACAGAGAGAAAATCCGATGTCAGAAAAGTGGAGTAAAGAATTCGACTCTTGCTTTCAGGTGGGGAGCATAGAAGAAATTGCCGATGCTCTCAAGAAACGCAGCGGAAGCGAGGAAAACGCGTTAGCCATGCTGGCAATGACAGCCTTCACACTCATGACCCGACGTGGTATCTGCGAAATGCAGAACGTGGCCCCCGATGGCAAAGGCATTCGGCTGGAGCTAATCGGCTTCAGGGAAAATGAAACAATACCGGATACGCTTCATTGAAGAAGAAAGGGCGCAATGAGGTCAGCCTTCGCAACAAAGCGGCGGCAGAAAACCTGCCGCCGTGTTGCCCGTTAACGTTTAACTTCGTAGGCTAACGTTGCCACAAGCACTGTGTTTCCCTGCTGGAGCCGGAGTCCGCAAAGCGAATCCCTCACCATCCAGACAAAACACAGAATCGTCACACAGACGACGATTAACATCATTAAAAACGTTCGCTGTGGCATCATAGCCCCTCCATTGCCTTACGGCGGTTATCGGGCTACTATAATGTTGTCTAGGCATTACAGTAGAGCCCTTGGTTGATTGATAAAAAAATCTCCAGGGGCTTTCTGCTGTATACCGTCCACAAAACGCTTTCGGCATACAGCCTCAAGCGCCCGCAGCTATTCTAACGACTTTCGTATCGGTAACAATCCTTTTAACCAGCCCCACACATCTTTCGGACATGGTGAGTACAAAAGGCTGCGCTCTCGAACATTTGACATTGAAAATGATTCAGGTGACAGCCTGAATGTAGCAGGAGTCCCCGTCCTTCTGGCATAGAAGATGTCAACGGGCTACTATAATGTCGTTCACGCATTACAGTAGAGCCCTTGGTTGATTGACAAAAATCTCCAGGGGCTTTCTGCTGTATATGGTTTAGTTAACAAAGAGAGCCAGTGTTCCACTGAGCAAAACCAGTAGCTATTCATGCTTACAATTATCTTCTCCATATCTGAAATAACTCAAACAGCCCAATAGAAACATATTGTTACATCTAAGATCTTGAAAAGACCTCTTTGAGAAATCAATATGAGATCACGGTATGTTGATAGGATAATATATATGAAGAAACTATTGATTCGATTAATACCTGATGCAATATATGAGGCTCTGGAAAAGACAGCTCTGCATTCTGAACGCTCCCTGGAAGCACAGGCCAGATATATCCTTAGTTGCTCCGTAGATAATGAAAAACAATTAACTGGTGGTGAACGCTATCAAAGAGAAATAACCGCGCGTCTTAATCAAGCGTTATCAGAAGCTAATGAGGTCATAACAGCCATTAATCTTGTTCCCGCAAGAATTGCAGAACAATTAGGCCATCATGACGCCATAGAATCCGAAAATTGGTTCACCGGAAATGCTGTTCCTAGCTTTACAGAGCTTGACGAATTAAGCGATATCTTTGGATGCTCTCCAGATTGGTTAAAGTTTGGCGAAAATGTACCTTATCCAAAGAGTTCTAAAGGAAGGATAAACTGGAATCGTGGCGGAGAAAAAGATATCGATGCACTTTTAGAGCCTGACAACAAAGGTCGTAAAGTCTCATCTATTCATATTTTCAGGGTAAATGAATCTGGCAATATACTAATACTGAGAGAATTTGAAAACAGCATAACTACAGATTTTTTCTCAACAAACCTTTACTTATCAGACAAAGAAAAAATAGGACAGGGCGGATTCCACGACCTGGTCGATTTCCTTGTAATTTTACAATCCCTTTATTTAAAATATATAAATAGCAATCTGTTAGTGAAAAGCTATAACATTAGCCAATATGTACTGGATTCCTGTTATAAGAGCGGAGAAAAGCACCCCATAACTATATGTAGTGCAGGTGAGACAAGTACCTGGTGGGAAGACATATGGCATGAAGACATGATAGCTCAATCGAGGAATAATGAGTCCTACTTCTGGGATGGTGACAAACCTCTTATTGATAGCCTTCATAAAGAACTTCAAAAAAATAACAGATTAAAGCCAAACAGTGAGTTAGATATGCCACTAATTGGTTAAACACCAATTAAAGATTATCTAGCTAAAACAACATCGTACACGCATACTGCAAAGCCCTTGGTGAGTTAATAGAAGAATTACTAAGGGCTTATAAAAAATATATACCCCCACATTGGTGACACATTAAAATATTTTTTGTTGATGTGTTACCAGCCTGACCCAAAAACAATTTTTAATCTTTCCGTTCGATTTAAATTCCAGAAATGGAGACTTTGTCATGTCTTACAATCGACAGCCTGTCGCAGAAGATCCTATGCAGATATGGGGCGCTGTTGGTGTCCTTCTTATCCTGCTGCTATTCGTCATATGGTTATTCTTGCCGGAAGTGGTTTACACCAGCTGCCTGATTCTTCATACCTTATGGGGACTGGTCGACTGGGGACCATTTCATAACTATGCAGCACCACGATACAACCTGCTTGCCATGACCGGTAACAACGCCGCCAACATAAGCTATAGCCAGTGGGTTAACGTCATGGAACAGACCATAGGTATTCTGTGGATGTACCTCTTACCTGTGACACTCTGGTGTTTGTGGGAATGGTATCAACATCCGGGACAAAGCCGTTTCACCCGCAGACCAGTAGATATTACCCGACTGCCACACATCTTTGCTTCGTTATCCCCTGCTATCGCCCCTGTACTGGCAGATGGTGATCCGAAAAAACTCTTTCATGGTGGTAAACGACCTGAACGGCGGGTTGCTCTCACCCCGGAAGCATTTGTCGAACAGCATACTCTCATCACCAATATGCAGCTCGATGTTGCAGCTGCAAGACGATGTTTCATGGCCCAGTTGGGTAAACCTTTAACGTCCTGGAAAGACATGGCACCACATGAAAAAGCGCTCTTTGCCATATTTGGCCTTCAGTATTTCCTGGATGATCGGAAGGCAGCATTAAAGCTCATGGATACACTGAACCTCTCATGCAGAATTAAAAGCAAACGGGACAGCGGGAAATTCTGTACCCCTGTTTATTCACTGGCCAAATCAGCTTTCCAGAGAGTGATTAAAAGCAACGGAGCACAGCAATGGCTGAAACAACATCGCTACGTCCGCAGTGGGCTGGTCTGGCTGTATGCACATGACCTGCGGCTTACGCCACCCAACTGGATTTGGCTGAAAGGCGTGGACAGAACGCTGTTTTATGCATTACACCGCGCCAATACCACGAAAGGATTTATTGAAGGCGCTGGCGTGGTGGCCGTTGCACGTGCAGAGGCCGAAGCCATGCGTTTTGGTCTTCCCTGCCCTGAACCCTGTGTTGATGAAGCGGTGGAAGGCTTACGGCGGGATATGCTCAGTCTCGGTCTTATCTGGGATGAACCACAACCAGATCGCGACCGGAAACGCCGCATCCTGACCAACTGGTCCCTCACCGACGACATCCTGCCCCGCACACCTGCTACAGACAACGAATTCTGATTATCCGGAGAACTGAAAATGACAATCGAGTACTTTGCAACACGCATTGCAAAACATATTTCCGTGCAGGCAATCTGGCCGGATGGCAGGACAGAAATTATTGCCGTCCTTCCACGGGATGCCCTGTCAGGGCTGGTAACACGAAATAATCAACTGATTCATATAGCCTTTGACGCCATGGGCACCCGTAACAGAGAAACCGTCCTGATTGATAAACAGGAGCATAACGCTGACCAGATACTTACAGCTATTGATTCCTGCCTGCGCCTTGAATATCTGATGGAACGCCGCTTCAGCAGAACACCTTTGTTCCGTGGCATAATCGCCAGCGTTGTGCTGTTCGTAATGGCAACGATTGGCTTCTCTCTGTTCCGCTATGTTGATCGTGTATTCTGGGATGATACAACGCCTGAAGCAGTACAGACAGCAGGTGAGCCACGACTGCTACCCCCTCACCTGAATCACACTGTGCCATTAAATGAAGGCATTCAACTCCCGGTTCCCCCGAAAAAAGACGTCCAGGTCCTGGAGAAAACAATCACAAGCAAAAATCCGGAAGCCGCAGCTGCGCGACATAATCTGGCTACTGTTCTGAAGCGGAACGCCGATCGGGGCATGTTTACCATCAACCTGTCATCCGGTCATGAACGAACCCTGTTCGCATTTCTCGATCCTGCCTGTCCTAACTGCAGACTTCTGGAGCCGGCCTTAAAACGCCTGGCCAGCGACTTCAATGTCGTTATCTACCCGGTTTCAGTTATTGGTGGAGAGGAATCCACCGACCGTGTGGCACCACTGCTGTGTGAAAAAGATGCTCAGAAACGTGCTGCCGGCTGGCACCGACTGTATTCCGCAGATAACGGAATGATGACGCCATCAGAAGAAACAACGCCTGCAGATGAAACATGCCTGAAAGCAGCCAGAGCTGCGATTGATGTTAACAATGTCGCCTTCCGTAAGTTCGGATTTGCCGGTACCCCATGGGTGCTGTCCGACACCGGCTGGCATCTGCCTACAGGAATTCTGCAGGAAACTGGCACGCTTAATTTATTCCTGAAAACCACCGACAGCGAGTCTGGCCATGAGTGAACATCGCGTTAACCCCGAGCTTTTACACCGTACAGCCTGGGGAAATCCTGTCTGGAATGCACTCCAGAGTCTCAATATCTATGGCTTTTGCCTGGTGGCAAGTCTTGTGGCCAGTTTTATCTGGCCACTTGCATTACCGGCATGTCTGTTGTTCACACTGATAACAATGCTGGTATTTAGTCTGCAGCGATGGCGCTGCCCTCTTCGTATGCCCATGACGCTGGAATGTGCTGACCCGTCACAGGACAGAATGATTAAAAGAAGTCTTTTCAGCTTCTGGCCAACCCTGTTCCAGTATGAGGTCATTCTGGAATCACCGGCCAGCGGCATATTCTATGTTGGTTATCAACGCGTCAGGGATATTGGCAGGGAGTTATGGCTGAGTATGGACGATCTGACCCGCCATATAATGTTTTTCGCCACCACCGGTGGCGGTAAAACGGAAACCATCTTTGCCTGGGCGATTAACCCACTTTGCTGGGCAAGAGGATTCACCCTTGTCGATGGCAAGGCACAGAATGATACGGCAAGAACGATCTGGTATCTGGCCAGACGCTTTGGACGTGAAGACGATGTGGAAGTCATTAACTTCATGAACGGAGGAAAATCCCGCAGTGAAATCATTCTGAGTGGTGAAAAAACGCGTCCTCAGTCAAATACCTGGAATCCCTTCTGTTACAGCACTGAGGCATTCACAGCGGAGACAATGCAGTCAATGCTGCCCCAGAACGTCCAGGGGGGCGAGTGGCAGTCCCGGGCCATTGCCATGAATAAGGCACTGGTATTTGGTACTAAATTCTGGTGTGTGCGCGAAGGCAAAACAATGTCGCTGCAGATGCTCCGTGAACATATGACTCTCGAAGGGATGGCCAAACTTTACTGTCGTGGCCTCGATGATCAGTGGCCGGAAGAAGCTATCGCACCGTTACGTAACTACCTTCAGGACGTTCCCGGTTTCGACCTGTCGCTGGTCAGGACACCATCAGCCTGGACGGAAGAACCCAGAAAACAACATGCTTATCTCTCCGGGCAGTTTTCTGAAACTTTCAGCACATTCACGGAAGCATTCGGGGATATTTTTGCTGAAGATTCCGGTGATATCGATATCCGTGACAGCATTCACAGCGACAGGATTCTGATGGTAATGATCCCCGCTCTGGATACATCAGCGCATACAACGTCTGCTCTTGGACGAATGTTTATCACCCAGAAAAGTATGATTCTCGCCCGTGATTTGGGCTACCGCCTCGAAGGAACTGATTCCGATGCACTGGAAGTCAAAAAATATAAGGGGCGTTTCCCTTATCTGTGTTTCCTTGATGAAGTGGGGGCATACTATACGGACCGTATTGCTGTGGAAGCCACTCAGGTGCGTTCACTGGATTTTGCTCTGATTTTGATGGCACAGGACCAGGAACGTATAGAAGGACAGACAACAGCCACGAATACGGCAACACTGATGCAGAACACGGGGACAAAATTTGCCGGCAGGATTGTCAGCGAGGGCAGTACGGCCAGAACGCTGAAAAGCGCCGCCGGTGAAGAAGCCAGGGCGAGAATGAACAACCTGCAGCGTCAGGACGGCATATTTGGTGAGTCATGGATTGACAGCCCACAAATCAGCATCCTGATGGAAAGCAAGATAAATGTTCAGGAGTTGATTGAACTTCATCCTGGCGAGTTCTTTTCTATTTTCCGGGGAGAAACCGTACCATCAGCATCATTCTTCATCCCTGACGATGAGAAAAGCTGCAGCAGCGATCCCGTTGTTATAAACAGGTATATCAGCGTGGATGCGCCACGCCTGGACCGTCTCCGCCGTCTTGTTCCCCGTACTACTCAACGTCGAATACCGTCACCGGAAAATGTCAGTGCCATCATTGGCGTCCTGACTGCAAAACCCTCCAGAAAAAGACGAAAAATTCGCACAGAGCCGCACACGATCGTGGATACATTCCAGCAACGCATTGCAGGACGTCAGGCGGCTATGGCAATGCTGGAAGAGTACGACACAGATATCAACGCACGTGAAAGTGCCTTGTGGGAAACAGCGGTGAATACGCTTAAAACGACCACACGGGAAGAGCGACGAATTCGCTATATCACGCTGAACAGACCAGAACTACCTGAAACAAAAGAGGAAAATCAGATATCAGTGAGAGCAGAAAGAGCAGGTATAAACCTGTTAACGCTTCCACAGGACAATAACCACCCGACAGGGCGTCCTGTAAACGGGTTTCATCATAAAAAAAACAACCGTCCGGACTGGGACGGAATGTACTGAACAGTGGCCGCGCCGGATTCTGGCGCGGCCTTTTTTTTAACCTGGAGAAGGCGGTTCCCAGCGTTTATCCTGCTCCGGCGGAGGCAGTGATGCGTCATCGTTGCTGTTCGCCGCGATATAATCGCGGTAGTAGCGTTCACTTCCTTCACGGTGATGATCCACGTCCGGTCGCGTAATCCTGTAGTCTTCGTGACCGGTACGGCCTGTCACATTATGCCAGGCAACCATTTCAGCAAAGACCTGGTTAAATTGTTTGTCGTTTCCTTCTGGTTCAAAACCCATGCGTGGATCACGCCCGAATAATACCGGTGCAATCAAATCCAGTTTATCTGCCAGCGCATTGCGGTCATGGTGATTACGGAAAACAACCCTGTCACCATAATCCGTACAGACAAACTCTCCCGTCCGACGGTCACGGAAACGAACACTCCCGTTCTTCTGCAGACGGGCCTCGAGATCACCGGTATTACCGTATACCGGCGTTCCGCCCGGTTCACAAAGCACGACACAGCGGTCTGTCGTCGTTGTGCGTGACCTGTCTTTACGGCGATCGCGATAATCCCAGCCTCTCAACTGCGATACAGCAGCCCTGTCTCCCTGAGCAGCCTGAATTTCGACCCACTGACGGTAAGAGGGTGGATACCACTTCCCGTCAGCAATAAGTTTCTGTCGCTCATCCCTGATGTCTTCTTTCAGCCTGATTAATGCCTGCATTCGCTGAACTTCTGCAATGTGATAATGCAGCTTACGTAATGCCGGATCATCGTACTGCGCACGAATGTGTGACTTCCGCAGACGGCATGCCTGATGAATTTCCCGACAACGTTCCCCATAACGCAGATCTGGTTTACGCCATTGTTCACGCCATGCCAGATAGCGGGCACGCAGGTCAGCACGGGCCTCAGCTCTGGCTTCACGTCGCTGCCGGCGCAGCATTGGGTCACGTTTACTGCTGACCCCGTACCTGTCACTGACAGCCAGCTCCGGGTTATAGCGACTTTCAGGTTGCACCCTGTCAAACAAATCTGCTGGGGCACTCACAAAAGGTCCGGCCTGTGGCTCTGCACGCCCCAGTGTCAGATCAGGATGAATGCTGCTGGCCTTCACCGGCGTTTGCTCATGATTAAAGGCATCAACGACAACAAGCCCGTGATGTTGTTTCTGTAGCATCAGTCCCTGTTGTGCAAACAGCTCATGACAACGCTGCCAGGTAAACTCACCCTGTGTGATCATTTCTTCAATTTGAGGGCTACAATGGCTGATGCTGTATCCCCACAGACTTTCTTTGTCAGAAAACAGTTCGCGTTTGATAGCCCCCTGCGGCCCCGTGCCTGTACGCATACGGTGCCATTCTTTATCGGTCGCAGGACAGCTCTCCATACGACGACCACGGAAGCGTTCTGTTGGCGTAACCTGGCGGAAAATATCTGTTGGTACAGGCTGCCAGCCACCATCGAGTTGATTCACATTGTCGAGCGTCAGCAGCGACCATACGCTGTCAGCACGAACGGGAGTCTGGTTATGATCATAACCGTCACAGATAACCAGGTGACCATGCTGAACACGCATCCATAATCCCGCTTCAGCCAGTGTGCGGTGAATAGCCTGGCAGTTTTCCAGCCGTCCTTCCCGTGCCATTTCCGGCAGACGTTCTCCAAGGTGACGACAGGCATACTGCTGCAGACTTTCTGTTTCAGCGATTTTTTCCGGGCGAACATCAGCGGCAATGAAGTCCGGATTATAGCGTCCTGGTGCTTCCACCTGGCTGAAAATGTCTTTTGGTACTGGCGTGTAGTCACCCATTTTTTTCATGAGTTTTTCTGCACACCAGGAGGGACCAAACGAGTCAAGCTGTACACCTTCCCTGTTGCGATCCCAGCCATCCATCACCAGAAATTTTCCGTCCATCTGAGACAGGTACAGACCATCTTCCGCAAGACGACGATGCAGGGATAACCAGTCATTTACAGGTTCACTGCGTAAACCAGCGACCGCTGTCTGCGCGACATACTCGCGAAAAGTTTGTTTTTTTCCGCGTGTCCAAGCGTTCTGGCGATCACGTTCAACGGCAGTTTTGCGAACGATACGATTTCCCGGCGCATGGACCCAGCAACCGTTATCCGGGGCAAAACCATGCTTCAGTTCAAGCTCACGGCAGGCACGGCTGAGTTTTTCCTGACTCCATGAAAGGCAATTGAGATAACCTGTAACCGGATGTACCCGGTTGACCGCAACGTGAACATGCAGGTTATCAGTATCGGTATGTACGGCAGAAACATACTGATGTTCACCCAGCCCGAGGGATTTCAGGGTATGGCGTACACTGTCATAAATCTGTTCCGGACGCGGGCTTTCATGGGCCTGCCAGGAAAGAATGTAGTGAAAAACAGGATCAGTATTATCTTTCGCATAGTGTGCCTGCTGTGCAATGTACTCCATATCTGCAGCAGCAGTTTCAAGCGATGTACAGTTGTGAAAACAGGTCACACCGTAAAAGTTAACCCATTCGCAGCCGTCCTTCATGACATCAACCAGTGCCACGAATGACTCATTTCGAAGGCGTGTCGCATAATCAACAAGACGACTGAAACGGCTCCGGTGCGGTTGTTCAGCCTGCGAAGAAGAAGATAAATTCAGTTCCTCATCGGTCATGTCATCCCGGACCGAGACGTAGGACACCAGGTCTTCGAACGAAGACTTGCCGTCCCTTCTCTTTTTCGGAATGACTGCATTCACCGGAGAATCCTCAACCTTCCATTAACTGTTTACGCAATGTATTTGTAAGTTCGGTTATGGCAACAAGCACTTCTGCGTATTCCTTGTCACCGGTTCTTTTTCCCTGAACAAACAGATGCTTCTGCATCCTTCCCAGTCTCATTAACTCCTTCAGAAAAGCATCATCTGTACGGGAGTTAATTCGCTTATTCAGTGCTGCATTTCGGATGTAAGCAGATACAGTAAGTCCGGAATCTTCAGCTTTTTTCCTGATGGTTTCATCCTCAACAGGAGAGAATCTGAGTGTCCTGACAACTGTCTTTTGCCGTACCTCACTTTTCTTTCTTACCGCACTATCACTCACTTCAGGCTCCTTACGGGGTGTCGGGGCGAAGCCCTGACCAGATGGTAATTGTAATAGCGTCGCGTGTGACGGTATTACAATTACACATCCTGTCCCGTTTTTCAGGCCATTATAGCCTGTTATTTTTGTGCATCATAGTCTTATGCAGACGGCAGAGGCAGGGCGCAGCCCTGCCAGGAGTCAGTTTTTGATGATAAAATCAGACTTCAACATGAAACGGAGAGAAAGTGCCAATGGCTTCTAAAAAATTTTACTCAGATGATGACATCCAGCTGGCAAAAGCTGCTTTATCGGAATTGCCAGATCTCACCGCTCAACGGAAAACATTGCGTGATTTTCTTGATGCCATTCGTGATGACATTATTGTCCTGGTAAGGACAAAGGGTTATACACTGGCAGATGTTCGTGACACGCTCAAAAATGCAGGGTATGAAGTAGGAGAGAAGGCACTTCGTGACATTATTCGGGAAGCAGAATCGAAAAAACCATCCCGCCGTTCTTCCTCTAAAACAGCACCTAAAAAGACAGATTCAGGCAGGAAAGATGGCATCGATATGAACAACAATTGATGTGACAATGTCACATTGTGTTCTGAGATTATGATGGTTACAGAAAAAAAAGCCCCGGCATAAATACCAGGGCTTTTCTGTTTAATCAGACTCGTGGCGGCAATGCACCAGGATAATGCCGTGCAATAATATCATTCAGTTTTTCAACAAGGTCAGAACGCTTAAAGACAATGTGTACGGTCCCTTTCTGGTAGCCACGCACCGTAAAATATTCCCCTTCTAACAGCTTACCGACATTGTCACCGTTCCCGAGAAATTCACCATACTGCGCCCCGATGCTGCTCCGGAAGTCAGGAACGTTGCGCCCCTCCAGCAGATAAAAAGGACGTACCAGGTCATCCAGTGCCTCCCGCCCGCTGCAGTCCAGCGTCACACGCCCGTTACTCCAGCGGTACAGCAGGTTTTCAATAATGATTCTCTTGCCCAGACGGCAGGGATTATTGGTTCTGTAATCCCATGACAATTTCCGGTAGACATCAATCAGTCCCTGTTCAAATGTCTGCATCTTGCTGGCATTCAGATGGCGGAATGTTGCCAGTACATTGTCCAGGGTGATTTCAGGACAGGTGTCGCTCATCAGCTGGCTATTCCACTCATCACGCTGGCATGAACTCATGAAGGTGTACATGCCCGTATCTGTCATCAGGCGGTCCCAGATTTTCCGGTCGGCAAGACGGGTGATATTCCTTTTCGCTTCTTCCGGTTTATCTATGCGACGAACGGAATCAGTCACGCAGTCTTCAAACCCGTAAAGAAAAATATCACCTGACGCATCGAGCAGAATCCTGCGCGCTGTCGCCAGGCATTCCATCGCCTGCATGAACAGTGCAATACCTTCGTTACGCTGCGCGATGATGCGGTCGATAGCCACAGACGGAATAACATCTGTCGTGCCGGCAGTATTCAGGTCAGCAGTGGGTAAAGTCTGATTCATCACATTGTCTCCTCATCGTCACGACTGCCGGGTCAGCCAGGTCATTTCCCGGAGGAGCGAAGCTCCTTCTGCCGTCCGGGTCTTCGGGGATTTCCCCGCAGTGGACCTTTCCGACGGGGGACGCTCACCACGTCACGGGGCAGTTGTCCGGGGGCAGACGCAAAAGTTTTTGACGCCTGCGGCAAAAAGTTTTGTGGCTGGTACATCTCTCCCCTGGACGACTGAAACGGGATGTGGTCGTGTATGTCCCCCGGAAAGTCCGTCTGCGGAGAACAGGCCGCAGTGCGGCGGCAGGCAGGCAGAGACAGCTGCGCCATCAGGCGAAGTGGCCTTACACACCGTCAGGTGTGCAGGGAGCGCCGGATGCGGCGCGACCGGAGAAAACCGACGGCACAGCAATGGCATGTGGTGGTCACTGGTACACCACTCCCGCACAGGTGAAAACAGAGAAAACAGCACGACTTCTACAACCAAAAAAAGTGAAATTTCTTCACTTTTTCACGCTTATTTTTCGCGTTGATTTGGTGATTATGATGATAAAATAAAGTGAAGTTTTTTTTACTTTTTCAAAGGTGTTTTATGACCGGCTGGGAACTGCGAATCTGGCGAAAAAGCATGCTCTGGTCACGCGAAAAAGCGGCCAGAGAATTTGGCGTGACGCAGAGAACATGGCACGCCTGGGAAAATGCGGAACAGGTGGACGTCACCGTCTGGAGGACCACCCAGGCACTTTCAGTCCGTGACCTGCTGCCTCACATGCAGGGGATGCGTAAGGCAGATATCATCAGGCGACTGGAAAATGAACTGGGGGAAACGGCAGAGGATGTGTGAGCGTGATTCACAGCCTGGCTGAATGCCAGGCTACTGCTCATCAGGAAACAGTTTTTTCAGTTCTTCACCGGAAAGTCCGGTTGCCTCCTGAATCCGTTCCGGCGGCCAGCCCATATCCCGAAGCCGGCAGGCTATTTCCCGCGCCACTTCAAGAGCGCCTTTTTGAACAAGACGTTCTGCAATCGTCATACTGTTTTCTCTGCTCCTGCTGGCAAAAAAGCCCGGCATTTTGCCGGGCTGTGATACTCTCATCAGTGAGTTATTTTATTCAGTTCGTCATCGGAAAGCCCGGTAGCCTGCTTAATCTGCTCCGGCGTCATCCCCATTTTCTGAAGCTGGCACGCAATAGCCAGGGCTTTTTCAAGCGCACCTTCCATCCTGCCCTCCTGGCGACCTTTTTGCTCAAGACGTTCTGCAATCGTCATTCTGTTTAGTCTGCTCCTGCTGGCAAAAGGCCCGGCATTTTGCCGGGCCTTTTGGTTCTCATCAGTGAGTGATGTTCTTCAGTTCAGCTTCAGAAAGTCCGGTCAGCTGACAGATTTGTGCTGTCGGCATTCCCGCGTTCCGGAGCTCCCGGGCGATTTCCCGTGCTTTTTGAAGCGCCCCTTGCTGAACTCCCTGCTGGATACCCTGCTGGATACCCTGCTGGATACCTTGCTGGATACCTTCCTGCTTAAGACGTTCTGCCAGTGTCATAATGCTGTCCTCATGCTGCGGCAGTCGCTGCGCCAGCGTCTGCAAAAATTTAACCGTTACATGTTCGCTGCCATTAAGCAGATAGTTGAAAAGAACTGTAATCTGCTCTTCATCCTGGATGTCCTGCAGTGCCCTGACCAGGTTGTCCAGACACATCAGCATATCCCGCTGGCGGATATGCTTCATCAGCAGCGTCAGTGCGGCCATCCGGCGATGGTTCATGATTTCATTGTCATCAACGACAGTGATATCAACCAGCGGAAACGGCTTTGTGTATATTTTAGCCGCAAGTGCCGGATTCTCAAAACAGTCCAGCCAGTTCATGCTGTACGGGTACGGGCTGCGCTCACCGTGATAGAACAGCACCGGAATGACCAGTGGCAACGTTTTGTGCTGCTCCAGATGTCTCTGCATCGCCGCCACACTGTAACGTAACATGCGAAAAGGCATGTACAGATTTTCTGTGCTCTGGTGCTCGATGAGCGTATAAATATAACCATCTTCACCCCCGGTGGTTTTCACGCTCCAGAGGATATCGCTGGCGTACTGATGCAGGTCCGGCTCAACAAAGGTGGCGGGTTCCAGCTTCAGCGTGGACAGGTCGCACAACTGCCGGTACTCCGCCGGAAGATGCAGTTCCAGAAAATCTCTGGCGACGTCGGGATTCGCCAGGAACGACCGGAACGCGGCATCATGCGGCGTGGGCGTCGTGGTGGTTTTCTTCTTACTCACGGTTCCTCCTGGTGAGATGTCTGAACGTATCCTGCCGCCTGCACAGGCAGACGGCAAGGGTTAATCAGTGGCAGACCCGCTCAATTTCAAGCGCGCGGAGCAGGTGGCCCCATTCGCTGACTTTCATGGCGGGGATACGTACCCGCTTCTGCTCACTGCAGCGTCTGGCGATATGACCGCTCATCGCCAGGACGTCCGGGTTAATCTCATCCTGTGCCAGCTCCTGACGTCTGAAGCGGGTATGGCGGTGCAGGGGTTTATTCTCCCGCAGGCACTCTTCACGCAGACGCTTTACATACTCGGCGGTTGCGAAGATAATTGATGGTCTCACAAATATTTCTCCTTATGTTGTTGATGACTGCCGCTCTTCCTGGCGGGGAAGTAACGGCGGAGAGAGGCAGGGTTTATCGCCCTGCCTTTTTTTCATTTCGGACAGCGGCGCAGTGCCAGCGCGAGCGCTTTCATCTTCCAGCCTTCCGGCGTGCGGTACATCACCTTCCAGTAGCCGTCGATGAACACATAATGGAAGCGCACCTCTTCAGTGCTTTCAGTGGCAATAGCCTCCATGAAAGAACGGTACTCACGCGCCTCACTGTCCATCCGGAAACCACTGTCACGTCCGTAATAAGCCGTCACACCGTCCACCGGGTTCTGAAGCGTATGCCCGGCGGGTTTGTCGCAACGGGGACCAAGGCAACGGATATCACCGTGTTCAACCAGGGCTTCGGCCTGCTGACCGCTGGCATAGTGGGTATGCAGGATGCGACCGTTCCAGGTCGGCTCCCCGTGCAGGTGGCAGTAAACGGTACGGAACACCCCGTCGCGGCAAAAAACGGAAATCGTGCTGCTGACTGTCATGAAAACGTCTCCTTCTGCTGAATCAGGTCGCCGGGCCGACCGGTTGCTCCCCGGAGGGGCGAAAGCCCCTTCTGCCGTCCACTTCTTCGGGGTTTCTCCCCGCAGTGGACCTTTCCGATGGGGCGTCCGTCACCACGTCACGGGGCAGCTGTCCGGGGGCGGACGCAAAATTTTTTGCCGGGTTTATGGCTAAAAATTTTGTGGACGGTATATCTTCCCCTGGACTGCTGAAACGGGATGTGGTTACTCCAGCCCCCGGAAAGTCCACAGCGGGAAACAGGCCGCAGGGGTGGCGGCGGAAGGGTTGACTGCGCCATCAGGCGCAGTGGCCTTACACACCGTCAGGTGTGCAGGGAGCGCCGTTTCCGGCGCGACAGGGGCGGCGCGACCGGAACGGTCGCTGCAAGCCTGGTTTTTCAGACATCGGACCGTAGCGGCAGCCCGAAACCGCGCCAGCGGGTTCGGCGGAGACTGGCGGGTGCGCCAGCAGCTGCCTGTCGGAGTCGGGCCTGACGACCGGATGCCGCCAGGCAGCCGGGAGCCGAAGGTGTCCCCGCCTCCGGAAATCAGAACAACAGAAACGACATAACAGAAAAATGCCTCACACCATGACGGGCAGGAAGGGCAGCGCCGCAGGCGCGGCCCTCCTGCATTTCAGGCAGGCGTAAGCCTGCCAGGGTTTTCCGGCGGCCTGGCAGGCCATACCCCCGCCGGAGCGGGGGAGTAAATCACCGACGGAACACATGACCGTCAATAAAGGTGAAGGAGTCCAGGAATAAATCCCGCGCATACGCCTCATAGTCAAAATAGAGCGCCACCGTCTCCGGCACGTCAGCCAGCAGGCCGGTATCACTGGCGAACTCAACCGCAAAAGCCTCCTCACTGTCAGCCTCGCCCCACCAGGCATCGCGGAAGGTGTCAAAATCCGTCTCACCGGTATCCTCCACCCAGAGACGATAAGCCTCTTCGCAGCCTTCATCCCGTGCCTGGCGGAAGCCTTCAACCCAGGCCCAGTTGATATGGCATTCAGAGGCCATATTCCCCGGGAATCCCTCATAATCCTGAAACATCAGTTCAGGATCGGCTTCATCCTGGTGAAGAGCACGGCAGGCGGCGAAAAAGTCGCGCTCATCATCAAACGTGGTCAGGTCAAACCAGCGTCCGGCGATGCTTCCACAGTTGTATTTGTGCCAGGTTCCAACGTATACAGCAGGTGCAACAACAGACATTCCCGAATCCTCCATAGTCACATGTTCTGCGGCACCGGGCGGTGCCGTGCCTCCATAAAAGCCGGGCGATAAGGCGGGGATGCACAGGGCGCAAGGGAAGCCGCAGCCTGACGCACACGGCTGGCGGGAGTTGGAGGGTGAGACCGCGAAATCTGAGCGGGTGAACGACCGGAAAATCACGGCAGACGGGAAGGAGGGACCGGGTGACCGCAGCGGCGAAGCGTACCCTTGCATCCCTGCCAGCCCGGCTACGATGGAGGCACGGCACAGCCCGCACACGACGCTGAGGCCACAGAGCTGAAAACCCACAAGGCCATGCCCCGCATGGCCGGGTAAAAGCGGAGCCGCCGGCGACTTCCTTATTCCGGCGAGTGCAGAGGACACGCCGCATGACCTCCAGACCACCCCATGATATGAAACGATCATGATCGGCGTGTCCCTGCGTAAAATATACATGTCTGGTTCACCGGAGAATATCTGTGATATCCACAAGTTTTCTGTCGCACAGCCAGTCCTGCGCTTCACGCACCACGCTACTGTCGGGTTTCACCGCTTTCAGCGATGATGCCAGTCGCTTGATCAACATAACCAGTTCCCGTGTCTGTATGTCCGGCATTGTCTCCGGCGGAGCAGAGGGACTCTCATTTCCGACGCCCATCCCATGCGCTTCCAGTGTGGCACGGACAAACCAGGCGGCATCGACCAGTTGCTGGCGAATCCAGGTCAGATCGGCATTTCTGTCACGGGCTGCCATTCGCTCACCCGACAGCGCCTTGCTGATATGGCTGCGCACCAGATTATCCAGGAGTTCCTGCGCTTCTTCCGGTGAAAAGCCACCTGGTATCTCTGTGCGCAACAGTCCTTTCCTGTACAGTAGCTGCAGCAGATCAATCTGCGACCGCACTGCAACTATCAGTACATAACGGACAATATTCGCACTGGCGGTGGTTTCTGTATCATTCAGCAGTTCCTCCGGATCATTACCACCGGTATTGCAGAGCAACGGCAACAGAGGTCGCATCCACACGGGAACCTGATATTGTTCGTCTGATTTCATCATATTGCGTTCTCCAGCTTGTTCGGGATCATCCACTGCTCAAGTGCACGTACCTGTACCGGTGCACCACGACCGGCCTCACCGGCTTCAAAAATCAGCCGCCAGAGTGGTTCCTCCTGCCAGAAAAACCGGTCAAATGATGACAGTGATGGAAAACGCCCGCACCACCCCCAGAAAATCGTTTCCAGATCATGCTCCTCAACAACACCAGACCAGCGGGACAACCAGCTTCCGACCGTGGCGGGAGTATGAAACGCAAGGTCAATCTGCGCCTGAGCAAAACATGTCTGGTATTCCAGTTCCCGTCGTTCTGCCTCACGTTCCCGCTGGCGGCTGTATTTCTGCTCTGTCAGCGTGGTTTTCTGGCGACGCCGCTCACCTTCACGAAAAGGAACGGACGGGAACAGACGATGCCCCGCATCGGATGGCAGGGGAAGAACACAGACTTCACCAAAACTTTCAATCAGTTTATCCACGGCAGCCAGCCACAGGAGACGGTTGCCATGAAATTCCTCCTTCGTCAGCGCAGGGGCAAAAAAGCGGAGATCGGTCAGCGAAATCCGGCGACTGCCATTCAGGCAGCGAAAGAAAGCGCTGGCATAAGGCCATGCTGAAAGTGTGCGTCCCTGACGACGACGTTGTTCTGTGACAGCCACAGCCTGCATGGCGGCCTGTTGCTCTGCGCTGAGGGGGATCAGTGCCCGTGAACGTGCGCTCATGCCTGACCTCCTTCTGCCATCAGGATATGGATGATGTCGTTAACACTGTACCCCTGCGCATCAAGTGTCGCGGCAAGCGCCAGCGTGTGACTGATAACGACAGGCGTGAAGATATGTTGCACCTGAACGACGGCGAAAGGCTGTCCACCACAATTCACCAGAACCAGCATCCAGAGCTGAGAGACGTCTCCCGGCGAACATAATGCCAGGTGGAAACGTTCGTGGGCTGGCGTGAAACGAACCTGGACGGGGAAAAAGCCCCCGAACTCACTGCCATACTCGCCATTCATCATCCAGTTAGCCGGTGCGTCCACTTCACGCATCACCTCGTGAGTGAGATTACGGCGCATATCGCTTCCCGCAGCACGGATATCTTCATATTCCTGTGCGTTCATGGACTGCAGGGCATTCAGGGTCAGTTCAGTTTTCATCACGGTATCTCCCTTGCTGCCGCCCCGTCTCCGGCGGGGCGGTGTGGTTGTTCATCAGGCGGCATCAGCCAGGTTATCGGTGCGTTCAGTGGCATCTGTCTGTGGATGTGGAGCACACATCCAGCCTGGAACCCAGCGGTTGTCTTTCATATGGTGCTCTGCATGTTCAGCCGCATCACCTTTCTTCATCTTCTCCGCGTCCCGTGCGGCACCGGACAGTCCGGCCTCATTCAGGGCTGCGATAATTTGTGGCCTTTTCAGGTGTCCGAAGAAGTTTGCTTTTGTCGGCTGCCACCAGTCGCGCATGTGAAAACCGATGGCGCTCTCCAGCGTATCCAGCGGGCTGCGTGACGTGTGACCACACTCGCGGGTCTGAACGCCGTGGATGCTGCACGCGGTGCAGAAACTGAGCAGGGATAACAGCACCTCCTGGCTGAGCGACAGGAACGTCGTCATGTCCCGTGACCATCCCTCCGGTAACAGGGCCGCAAGACGGGCTTTTTCTGCCATCAGCGCCATGAACGCGGCACCTTCCTTCCCTGACGGCGCATCGCTGGTCAGCGAATAATGTTTACATTCCAGGCTGATTTGTGCTGGTTTACTGTACGCTCCGCTGCCAAACACATTCAGGCAGAGCGTCCATGCCAGCAGTGCCAGAGATTTGTCCGGTTGCTGCATGAGTGCCGCCTGGACTGCCAGCGTGCGTTCGGAAGACATTTTCGTCAGCAGTGGCAGACTGATTTCCTCCACTGATGCTTTCTCCTGCACCTGTTCCGTGCGGTCAACGTCGTCAGCCACGTCATCTTCACTGCGCAACTGCACACCACGCTGGACACACACATTGCCGTAACGCCAGGACACCACCACACCGCTTCCGGCACGCATCTCCGGCGTCCACGCTCTGACCTTCGCCATGCAGCGCATCAGCTTCATTTCTGCTTCCAGCAGGTCGGATTCCTCACACTGGTTTTCCAGCGCGTCGTAACGTGCCATCAGTTCGTTCAGGCGTTCTTCTTCCGCCTCCGTCAGCACCGCTTCCGGCTCCGGCAGACAGCGGTATGTTCCGGCATCCTCACGGCACTCACCGACAGGCTCCATGCGCCCGGCGCACCATTCCCAGCCTTCGGCTTCCCGAAGGTGTTCAGCGACAGCCTGGAGTTTTTCCAGCAGGGCGGCATCGAGCGCCACGCGGTCGACATAACCGTCCCCGTCATCGCTGAACAAATCGGTGCGCAGTTCGTCTGGCGAGAAGGCATCAGCCCCCACGAAGCGGAATTTACTGTTCCCCGCCACCGCCACTTCACTTTCGGTAATCAGGTTGCGGATAACCCGCACATCCGGTTTACCGCCCCATCCTGACTGGCAGGCGGCTTCAAACACCTGCACCTGACGCGCGGTGTCGTTCTCCAGCGCCAGCGCCTGACAGTGTTCGGTGGTGATGCGGTCTTCTGCCAGCGCATCAAGGATGACGGGTGCAAGGTCTGCCAGTTTCAGCATTCGCTGGACGTGGCGGGGTGAATAGCCCAGCAGGTCGCCAGTCTGCGCAGGTGTTTTGCCTTCCTGCGCCATTGCGCGGAATCCGGCAATCTGTTCGGCAGGGTGCATATCCCGACGATGACCGTTCTCGGTCATCGATGCGGCAGTCGCCAGCTCCTGCGGAATGACCTTCACACGGACAGGCCAGTCAGCCTGAATGATGTCACGTTCTGCCAGCATGTTGAGTGCTGCCAGTCGGCGACCACCTGCGGCGACACCGTAACGGTCACCTGGCAGGGCATGAACAACCAGATTCTGCAGCAGGCCGACTCCCTTAATGGAATCAGCCAGTTCACTGACGGACTCCGCAGAATACGGCACCGTGCGCACATTCAGCGGTGATTTAATCAGTGAATCCAGCGGCACGCTCACTTCCTCCGTCTGCGCCAGCAGGGCAGACAGTGCAGTTTCCTGCGTTTTTACAGATTTACGGCTTGCTTTGCGGGTAGTTTCTGGTTCACACTTCGTTACAGGCATAATCATCCCCTTATAATTGCTTATGTCCTGCCGGACGTTCGCGCGTCCGGCACCTCTCTTACTTAAGAATCCCGAAATCCCTGATGTACTGGTTCATCCAGTACCCGGCACCGTCCTCAAAATTCCAGGAGCGCCAGATCAACGTGCCATCCTGACGGACAACCAGGCGAAAATGCGTTCCCTGATCATCCTCGATAAAGACGTTCCGGTACTGTGCGGCAACGGCTTCCGCCTGTTCGCGGGTAAAGGAGCCGTCCGGCAGTCCCTGAAGTATTCTGAAATATTCGCTCATCCTCATATCTCCGGTGATGCCCCGCACAGGGCGGGGCGGTTGTCACAGTCAGCCCGATCAGAACGGGATGTCGTCTGAAAACCCGTAATCCTCCCCCTCCGGCGGTTGCGGCTGAGGCTCTGGCTGCGCGGCCTTACGTCCACGGCCTTTCGTTTTCGCGCCACCTTTTTTCGTCGCGTCAGCACTCTGTGACTGCCCATTCTGCTGAGGCTTCGGTTGCGCCTGAGCGTTCTGCTGTGGTGCACGTCCCAGCATCTGCACGGTGCCCGTGGTCTTAACAAGAATTTCAGTGACGTAACGGGTGATACCGTTATCTTCCCAGCTACGGGTGCGAAGCTGACCTTCGATGTAGACCTGCGCACCCTTGCGCAGATATTCACCTGCCACTTCCGCGAGCTTGCCGAACAGCACCACGCGGTGCCATTCCGTCTGCTCCCGCATCTCTCCCGTCTGTTTGTCACGCCAGCTTTCTGATGTGGCCACCTGCAGGTTTGCCACTGCGCCCCCGTTGGGGATGTAACGGACTTCCGGATCATTGCCCAGACGCCCGACGAGGATGACCTTGTTGATACCACGTGCACTCATAAGAACCTCCTGACTGAAAGATGTGAGATAAACCGGATACCGGCGACGGGACGTTCATGTGCCCCTTCAGAGGAGCGAAAGCTCCTCCTGCCGTCCACTTCTTCGGGGTTTCTCCCCGCAGTGGACCTTTCCGATGGGGGCCCGTTTACCGCCTCACGGGACAGCTGTCCGGGGGCGGACGCAAAATTTTTTGCCGGGTTCATGGCTAAAAATTTTGTGGCCGGTGCATCTCACCCTGGACAGATGGAACGGGAGGGGGTTACGTCTGCCCCCCGGAAAGTCCACAGCGGGAAACAGGCCGCAGGGGTGGCGGCAGGAGGGAGGACTGCTGCGCCATCAGGCGCAGTTTCCTCACACACCGTCAGGTGTGCAGGGAGCGCAGGTCACGGCGCGACAGGGGCGGCGCGACCGTAACGGTCGCTGCAAGCCCGGGTTTTCACGCATCGGACCGTAGCGGCAGCCCGAAACCGCGCCAGCGGGTTCGGCGGAGACTGGC
>ERZ1106977.101-NODE-101-length-84445-cov-12.463384_pt1 | contig 84445 bp, 84 predicted proteins | sample MGYA00403688_ERZ1106977 | MGnify/ENA primary metagenome ERZ1106977 (study PRJEB35170, sample SAMEA104062426) | human gut metagenome | biome: human gut; feature: human-associated habitat; material: faeces | place: Denmark | collected 2012-06-23 ...
AAGTATAGGCGCGAATAATGGCAGTGTCAAATGGTTTTCTGACAAAAAGAAAAAGTTCTAAATATAAATAAACTCTTGACAAATCATTTCCTCCACCTGTGCTTTCAGCGTGTTCATCAGCCCCACCCAGCGTATGGGGTCATGGGCTTTCAGTTCCTCGGTGACGCCCGCTGCCTCCATCATCCGGGGCAGCATGGCGTCCATCCGTTCCTGCTCCGCCCAGTCAATCTCCAACAGGTGCGGGTACAGCTTTTCGCTTAAAATCAGGCTACTACAAAGACCGGCCGATGTTCTTTCGAGTATCATTGCTTTTATATAAATAAGACAGTTCTGGGGATTTTTCAGATATTCTATCCTTGGAATAGGGTGGTCTTAAATTCAATGATAACCGCGCTTTTTTAATCATATACGTTTCACTACCATCCTCCGAAGATCCTTTCAACCAGCAATCATCCGGATACTTCGCTGCAAAGCCTCGTAACCGTTTCGGCAAGTTCTGATTGAAGGTATACACATCATAGAATCCATCATCTTCATTAGTCAGAATAATCGTTTCTTTTTCACACTTTAACCTTCGCATATTCTATCCACGCTTTCTTTCCATTTCCTGATCCAGGTACTTTGGTATCGGCTTTCCGGACCGGCGAGCAATGGCAATCTGTTTTTGATGGAGTCGTTTGATCACAGATCTTCGTTTCTTAGGTTTATTATCCTGTTGATTTCGGGAAGTCTGTTTGTTGCTGCGCGCATCAAAGATCTTTTCTGAATTCTTCTTCTGATTATTTACCAGACCATCCACCATATCATAATTGGCTTCGGTACCGGATTCTCTGCTCCGTTCATAAGTGCCATTCTGGTAGAACTTCTGGTAATGTTCCAGACGGATTTTGCCATCCTGTTTTAACTGTTCGACCGGATTTAATGGTACCTGCTGTTGGATGTAATCATGAATCTTTTGTTTTGTCTTTTCGTCGAATTTCTTACATTCTTCGACAACCATTTTTCCATAGGCATCCAGGATAATACCCTGGGCCTGATCTCGGTATACCTGATGTTCCATCAAATAAAACTGTTTTCCATCAATAATGATGGTGTCTGTTGCAATCCAGTTCCCCTTTTTCCCTTCAATCTGATAATTCTCAGTTTCCATAGTGATCAGTGCACCGGATGTGTTGATACGAATAAATCCGGCCAGATACTGTGGATAGTTCTCATCTACATAGTAGCAGCTGATTTCTCCACCCTTGTTCAATACGAGCACGTCACTGACTTCGCATTGATTTTTCGTCCGTTTCCAGATGTCAGCGACTTTTTCATTTTCCTGCATTTCATGAATCGAGACTAATCGGTAATTTTCGACAGTAATCGACACATTCTGCTGTCTTGCCTCTTGATATGGCAGATGCCACAGTGCTTTTCCTGCTGTCTGCTGATCTACTCGGTAGACTGCAAATTGATTAAGCTTCATAGGCATCGTCCTCCAAGTTATTCAGATAATAATTCAGATCCAGAGAATAGTAGTATTTGTCTTCGATCTGCTGTAATTTTCTAACTGTAGAATTGATGATCTCAATCATTTCATCATTCTCAGGATCACTTTCTTCCTGTTCCAAAACTTCCAAAGCTTCTTTCAGTGTTTGGATTGTTTCTTCCTTTGTGTGCTGCTGGAAGATAGCAGTAATAGTCAGTTCGTTTTCTTCCAGGTTTACATTTCTCATAGGCTCATTTCCCCCCTTTTCTTTTTCGGTATTGGTTTCATCTGTATATTCAGCTCCTTCTCGTTTTTTTCTTCGCTTATATTTTTTTCGTTATCCACTTTTTTATTGGATTTCAGAGGATTTTCCACATTTGGATGTCTTTCTTCCAAGTACTTTTCCACACGACTCATTGCATTTTGCACATAAGAATTTTCTCTAAATCCAGGAATCGAATTCAAAAAATCTTTCTGTATTTTTCCTTCGATCATCAGACTCTGCATTCCTTCATAATCACTTCCGTCTTTCAGATCAAAGCCAACACATTTCAGTCCATGCATTCGCTCAGATGGTATTTTTTCATAGGCTTCCAGGGCTTCCGGTAATGTCAGATCATAGTGAACTTCACCCATTACAGGAAATTCTGCGCATTCTGCAGCATAGAAGCTAATGCATGTAAGATCATTTTCATAATCCACATTTTCTATATCCGGGACAATATCGAGTATTTTTTCTCTTTGTGCTGCAAAGTCTGGAAGTTCTGCAAATCCAAATCGATCCACGTAATATGCCTGCATATCCCCACCACGGTTTGTAATGATGACATCACTGACCGACATAGAATGTGCTTTATAATCTGCCGGTGGATTATCGTTGAACATAGCGTACAAATCATCCAGCTTTTCATTTTCATGTAATCTGCTGGAATAGACACACTTATAATTTGCTGCATCGATTGTAATGCCATCTTCTTTGACCATTGCCATATTCATAAATAAATGTTGTTTTCCCGGTGTGTCTTCATCCACATGATAAATCGCATAGCGGTCACCATTACCTCTGAACATTTCTTCCTCTAGGGTATAATCATACTTAAATGGGTACATAGCCCGATCAACTCTCTCCGAAATATCCGTCCCTTCTGTAATCGTGTCTTCCAGCCAGTTTTGGATATCTCCCCATGATTCAAACTGTAGATAGCCGGCAATTTCATGCGTCCCATCCGGTGCCAGTACAATATGTCCCGGTTCGCTTTCCCGATAATCATAGCGGTATCCGGCTGCTTCCATTGCATCTACCAGAATTCCGTATTTTTCATGTAATTCTGTTTTCTGTTTTTCTTCAAGAATAATTTCCAGCTGTTCTGTAAGCTGATCGATCATTTCACCGGCTGTCTTGCGAATCACATCCATAGATGCTTTCATTTCCTTCATTTCCCGGCTGCTACTCCAACCTGCAATGTAAGGAAAACTATAATCCGACGTATCCAAACCAAAGGAAGAGCACACACAGTAGGCAACGGATTCTGCTTCAAATGGAAACATTAACATTTGAAGCATTATACTCAGCATTCCAAAATGTTAATCATTTTAAAGAATGCTGAGAAATAAGACGTTTTTCTACTAAAAGATGTGCATTATTCGTTAGCGCAATCCACAAAGTCTTGCCATTTCATCTTCGTTACCCTCCCACATTGGTGCTTCATCAGATACAGGTGTTGGAACAGATTCCATTGCGTCTCTAAGCTGTTCAACAGATGGCTTTGCATAGTAGCTTTTGGTTGTATCAGTTCTGGTATGTCCTAACACTGTAGAAACCAGCTCAATGGCGATTCCATCCTGATAAAGATTTGTGGCTCTGGTTCGGCGGAACATGTGACAGTGAACCGAATCCGGAAGACTAACCCCTTTTTCACTGACCAGAGCTGCATATTTTTTTATAATCCGCTGGACATTTCCAACGGACATCCTGTCTGTTACACCTTTTATTGTTGTGGAAAATAAGTATGCTTCTTTGGAAGAATTACTGTGATATACACGTATATATTCCCTAAGGTGTTCGACTGCTTTAGCTGTTAATTGTATGGTTCTTTCTTTATTACCTTTGCCGGTTATGAAAATATTTGGATATTTTGATTCCATTGCGATATCACATAGGCGAATATTAAGCAGCTCACTGATTCTTACAGCTGTATCGTAGAGAAGAATCAAAATAGCACGGTCTCGTACACCGAATTTCGTATTCGGCGGTGCAGACAGTATTGCAGCAAGTGCATCATCGGACAAAATAGGTTTTTCCTTTTTAATGGTTTTGCATGGTGAGATCTGACTGATCGCCAGGGCAACTGACTGGACTGATATGTCCATATCCGAGGCATAGTTCAGATAGGCACGGATAGCCGCGACTCTTACATTTACAGTTGATGGCTGGCTGCCATTTGCAAGCAGATATTCTCTGAAATTATAAATACATTCTTTGGTACAATCAGAAAACTGAAAGGTGCTTATGGATTTACCTAATTCACCTACAAGGTAGTTTTTAAATATTGTAAGGGAATCTCTGTAGGATTCTGCTGTAGCCTGACTGCGTCCGACCTGCTTTACCAAATAAACATTTAGAAAGTTCCATGTGTGAGAAAAGAACAGCTGGTCAGTCGATATCTTTGCTGATTTATTCTTCATAGGGAATCACCTCCGGAATGACCTTTCCAGACACTGAATCTTTCTCTCGGATAGTATCAAATGCCTTTTCTACAAGATGATAGTAATAATACGTTTCATCAGGACTTTTGTGTCCAAGGTATCTGCTTAAATATGGGAGCATAGTGTTTGTATCAATTCCCTGATGCATCCACTCATTAAATCTCTCTACTACAAAAGCATGGCGTAAACAGTGGGGTGTCGGATGTTTATCAACTGTCCTGGCAACCGGAAGCATGGCCCAATGGCGGTTAAAACTCGATTCTATTCCAGAGCACGAAACAGGCTTATGTGGATCTTTTCCCGGAAAAGCCCAGTCAATTCCGGGGAAAAGCATTTCCTGACGTTCTTTATAGTTTTTAAGTACCGGAAGGCTATCCTGCGGAAGATATACAAGGCGATCTTTGTTACCCTTTGAGCCAAGGACAGTAAGGATTCCTTTATCCAGGTCTATGTGCTCCCATTTTAGCAATCGCCCTTCTGACAGACGCAGACCGCAGCAAAAATATAGGAGAAAAAGAATCTTGCACTCTCTATCGAGTCTAAATTGCTCTGAATTATGAGACGTGCGGATATCCATTTTCTGTAGCAGTTCCTTAACTTCCTCTTTTGATGGAATGTAAAGAACCGGACGGTAAGCCTTGCAGAAAAAATTAGGAATGTATGCTTCCTGACCAAGGGAAAGGATATATTCACTCAGCACCTTCACCATCGACATACGGCGATTATGATAGGCATCTCCTTCGCCCGGTCTGGCTTCTGACCATTTGGCTGCCATTTCATAGGTGACTGTTGTCAGTTCCGGATAATTCTGTACGCAAAAGGTATCAAAGCGTTTTAATAGCTTTTCTTCGGAATTATAGGCATATCCATCAGCTCGTTTTTGCTGTATAAGTCCTTCGATATGATGTGCCAGACCGCTCTCAAAAATGTATGTCATGATAAAACACCTCCAAATTCCAGAGGGCAGAGCCTCATTTTATCTTCGTCACGTTCAAGATATACCTCCGCTGTTTCCTGACGTGCATGTCCGAGAGCATTGGAAATATCGTCAAGTTTGTTGTCTGCCCGAAGCATTCTTGTGGCAAATGTTTTTCGTGTCATATGAAAGCCCTGACCAGTAGATAATTCAAATCCATATTCAGCAAGTATTCTTTTTAAAGCTCCACGGCACGCCGTTGTAACTTTAAGCGGAATATATGGTGCCTGATGGCTGATAAATATATAACCGTTGCCTGTGACAGCCGATTCCGGACGTCCATTCATGATGTATTTATATACTGAATTACCTACATCCGTTGGGACTGGAAGCGTTATTGCTTTGCTTGTTTTCTGCTGAATGAAGGAAACAGTTTTGTTTTTCCAGTCAAAATCATTTACCTGAAGCTTTAGGATGTCTGCTCCCCTGATACCCATTCGAAGTCCAAGCATGACCATGGCTGTGTCCCTGAGCTCCATGGGAGTAGAAGCTTTCTCACGATATTCATATATATTCTCGACCATAGCATCGCTCAGAACATCAACTATGCTGCGATGAGGCGCACAGCTTGCAGATACTGCAAAAGAAAGTGTTGGTGAAATCAGATCCTGGTCAGCCATGTACCGTAGAAGCTGACGAAGCTTGGTTCCATATGCATTTTTACTTTCCTGGGTCGAGTGGACATCATGGTTATGAAATGCTTTAACCACATCGGGTGTTATGGAGACTGGATTATCTATTCCATTATCTTCAAGATATTTGAAGAAACTGCATCCGGCTGCCCTGCACATGGTAAGTGTCTTATCGGTCATTCCATCCCGCCTGCGGCTTTCTATGAAACCATCAAGGATGCTTTTGCTCCATGATGGAAGATGATCAGATGCACGCATCGGCTCAGCGATTATATTGGATTCCATTATGCCCTGGAGATACTTTTCAAACATTCTGATAGTGTGTGAACGACGAGCTGATCCGGAACTGCTGGCTTTGATCTGATTCGGGCAATCCGGGAGTATATCTATCCATGATGTCACAGTTTCTGCCGAGTGTTCCAGATGGTTAAGTTCCAGGAACATGAAATACCATGTGAAATCATTGCGATAAACAGCTTTTGATGATTCCATGTATTTCCAATCGTCCAAAGCGTCAAGATATTCATCAGCTTTAAGAGCGAGAGGTATACTCGGATGAAATGCGGTACCTATTTTAGAAAGTCTCATCTCAAGCAGTATTTCAACGTTCTCACCAAAAAGAACCCGCTGGTAACACTCTGGCACATCACCTCTGCGGTGAAGATATTTCATAAGTGCTGTCATGGCACATACGGCGTTCTGACGTCTGGCAAGAGATTTACAGGATTTGCAGTAAGTATTCCAGTATTCGATAAGAGTATCTATGGTTATTGCTTCCGGCTCTGTAACTCCCAGGGAAGTAGCAAGCCTGAAGAACTCCTTGATGGCAACAGAATACGTATGGTAATAGCAGGGATTCTGTGTGGTCGCATAGTATTCTTCCAGCTCATATGTCAGGCGAAAAAAGGATTCCGATATTCCGCTCCGGCAGAAAAAACTGTCTTCTGAGCGGCAGAAAGAACTTTTGATATCTCCAAAGAGCAGGTAATGCTCGAGGCGGAACAGGGCATTTCTATATTGAGAACACGTCTCATAGGAAATTTCCCGTTTTTTAATCTCAAGCCAGTCCAGTGCGGCATCCATTGAAAAAGGAATGCCCTTATCCATCAGGTACTTGAAGAGTGTAGTATAACAGGTTCTGTGCATGTCTATATTTTTACATGCACTGTCTGGCTGTTTCATCATATTGAGAACTGATGAAATAGCATCTAAATAGTTTATTTGCATATCAAATGCGCTCCTTTCCGGCTTCCCATTCGAGGGGAAAACCTGATAATAGCATATCTGATAATGCTCATCTTTTTTACAAGAAAGTGAAGATTTATGGAAAATAATTTAAAAGATCAACATTATAAAAACATGGGTATAACGCTTCAACCTCTTTTGTCAGTCGGTCTTTTTCTACACCAAGGCTTTCCATGATCTCTCTGTCATGCAATTTTGCATGGGCTGTTTCATGAATAGCAGTCTTTAAGGTCTGGCTTTCACTGAGTCCTTTTTTGATCACGATTTCCTTGTCTGCATTGTGATAATATCCATTGGCATTGCCATCGATCTCATCGAATCGTATCGGTACTGGGGATATTTTCTGAATGGCCTGCATGAAAGAATCAAAGTCCTGTACAGCTGCAGTCAATAATTCCGGTGCCAGTGTCTGTATCGGTTCTCCGGATGTCTGAGCAATATCAAAGACGGTAACTGCTTTAAAATGTGGAACAGTAACTTCCACCTGTTCAGTCTTAGGTTTTCCATCGGTTCCCATGATCGGCCGCTGATTTTCATCCAGAACCTCTTTTTCCTTCATTTTCTTATATGGTGCCGGTGCAATAATCGTAATTCCTTTTTCACCTTTCATGACCTGTCTACCCATGGACTGCCAGTTTTTGTAGCTGGTAACAAGTGTGGCATCCGGTCGTTGCATGGCGATCAGCATTGTATTATTAAAGGAATAATTGTGAAACTTTGCCATGGTTTTAAGAAATTCCTGATAGCGGTTACTTGTAAAAAGTTCTTCCACACCGGATTCCAGTGACTGCATAATGCTGTCCATATCTTTTCCCTGGACCGGCAGTGGAATAGTAGTAGTTTTATTTTGTTCTGTCATAATACTCCTTTCCAAAAACGCCCTACGACATTGTGCTTATGCCGCAGAGCTTTTTATTAGTTGATGAGATGATTATTTTTTATTAGAGTTCCATATCGTGCTTCTTTGTTTTCGGTTTCTGATCTGGCTGTTCTTTTCCGGCTTTCTCCGTTTTTGCAGCCTGTGCTTCTTTTTCTTTCTGACGTTCTGTGAATCTGTCAGCTTTTTCAAAGACATGATCCTTTGTATCAAAGTGATATACATCATTGGTAAGGCGTTCTGCTGGTGCTACCTGAGTGGCATTGACTTCTTTTACCATATCTCTTAACATTTCTGCATCCACTTGCCCGTCATCTGGCAAGACCAGCATTTCATGGATGGATGATGGCAAAATGAAGAAATCATTTCCCAGAAGTTCCCCCATGTTATCCATGAATTCCGGATAAAAGATCACACCGGCTCCATCAATTCTTTCTGTATTCGTAACAACAAAGAATGTCGGCATCTCGCTTGATTCCTGCAATGTTTCCTGCAGCATTTCACGTTCATCCGGTGTCAGCATGAGAATATTTTTCTGGTACATTTCATCTATCAATGCACCTATACTTGATACCTCCGGGGCCATGACACGCGGTGAACTTTTCATAGCATCTTCATGAAGCTGTTCTACAGAGATTCCATACTGTTCAAGCAGATCATTCTTGATAAACATGGAACTTAATCCATCCTGATCCTTGCCTACTGCCACATGATAGGTGATTGCGAGATCTTCCTTCAGCTGGTGTGGCGCATTTTCGAGGACTTCCTTATTTACTTCGGCTGATGATACACGGATAAACAGCTTGTCTTTCACATCTTCATAATTTAAAATGGATTTCAGATCAACCTGTATCGGTGCCTCAATGACTATATCTGCAATCTTTCTGCATACAGTTTCCATTGTTACGCCAGGCTGTGCTTTATATGCTTCATACAGCTGATTAAGATTGATCGTCGGGGTAAGCATCTCACCTTCTTTTCTCACCATCAGTCCCGTATAGGCACGGTTCAGTTTTTGACACTCCATCGTTGATACTTCTGCATTCTCATAATCCTTTGGTAAAAAGAGTTTGATATTGTCCTTTACTTCATTTACAAATTCATTAAAATTCATTCTTCGTTTCCTCCTCTAATCTGTTTTCTTATTTCTTTTTGCTTTTGTTTTTTGGTTTCTTTTTGGGAAAGGATAAAGAAAAATTCACCTTTCCGGTTTCATCTGTATCCATATGGAGATCTGCCTCAAAGTACATATTTTTCTTTCTGGAATACAGGTCTTTTACATGCACACATCCACTTTTCAGAAGTTCTGCAGCCATCTTTTTATCCATGGTTTTTTCCATGCTCTGCAGATAGCGGTTATCTTTCCAGAGAGCAAAGTGACAATCATGGTTGCTACAATAGAAGTTGGTTTTGCTTTCATATACCAGGCTTCCACATACCGGACATGTTCCAATGCTTTCTCTGGTCTGAAATCTTCTTGTTTCTTCTTCGGAAATCGCATCGCATCCATTCAGCATCATGGTCAGCATGTTTTTGATCCCGGTCATAAACTGTTCCGGTGCAATCTCTCCATGCTCCATCAAGAGCAGCTGATTTTCCCATTCTGCAGTCATACTTGCAGATTTCAGAAAGTCTGGCAGGATCTCCACAAGGACTTTTCCATCATCTGTTGGAAGAATCTGTTTTCCTTTTCGGGTGGCATATTGGGAATAGATCAGTTTCTCGATGATACCGGCTCTTGTTGCCGGAGTTCCTAATCCTTTCTTTTCCGTATCTTCATCGAATTCCTTATTTCCAGCTGTTTCCATTGCCGCAAGGAGAGTATCTTCGCTGTATGGTTTTGGTGGCGATGTAAAATGTTCTGTCTTTTCTGCAGCTACAGCATAGAAAGTCTGTCCCTGGGTTACTTTCGGCATCCTCTCTTTCATTTCCTGATCCGGATCTACGATTGCCATGCGGTCCTTATTCTTGAAGCAGTTTTCAAAGAGTTTCCATCCATCCTGCAGAACAATCTTTCCTTTTGCTTTGAAGATTTCTCCCTGGCATTCCACTTCAATCTCTGTTTCCTGGTAAATGTGATCCTTACTCATTGCCATGACCGTATGGACTGCGATCAGGAAGAGAATCTTTTCTTCCCAGGATTTCAGTTCATCCAGATGGCTGGATGCAAGCTCCATCGTTGGGATGATTGCATGGTGATCTGTCACTTTGCTGTTATTCATGACTTTCTTCACATCTGGCTGCTCCGGCTGATCAAACGGACCTGTCAGCTGATATTTCTCATAAATCTGACGAACCACATTTCTTGCGGTCTGTTCCATATCTTCTGTCAGATACTGGCTGTCTGTTCTTGGATAAGTGATCAGTTTCTTTTCGTACAGGCTCTGAGCGGTATCCAGTGTCTGTTTGGCTGTCATTCCATAGATACGGTTTGCTTCTCTTTGCAGTGTGGTCAGGTCATAAAGCTTTGGTGCTTTTACTTTCTTTTCCGTTTCTTTTACTGAAGTGACAATAGCTTCATTTCCATGGCATCTGCTTCTTAACTGTTCCGCCTCATCCGGATCAAAGATCTTTGGCTTTACTGCCGGAATTCCGTCACAATCCAGTTCTACATTGAAATACTTTTCTTTCTGGAAATTGCTGATCTGTCCGGCACGTTCCACCAACATGGCAAGTGTCGGTGTCTGAACCCTTCCAACGGTCAGCTTTTTGAAGTACTTTGTGGTGTAAGCTCTGGTTGCATTCATTCCTACCAGCCAGTCAGCCTGAGAACGGCATACAGCAGCTTCGGCCAGATGTCGGTATTCCTCTGCGGATCTCAGATGCTGCATTCCATCAAGGATTGCGGAATCTTCCAGAGAACTGATCCATAATCGTTTCACCGGCTTTTTACTTCCGGATAAGTCATAGACATGTTTGAAGATTAATTCTCCTTCACGTCCGGCATCACAGGCATTTACGACGTATTCAATTTCCGGACTGTTGAGCAGTCTTTTTAAGATATAGAACTGATCTTTCTTATCTTCTGAGACTGTAACTTTCCAGTCTTTCGGGATGATCGGGAGATCTTCATATCTCCACTGGTTAAATTTTTCATCGTAAGCATCCGGTGAAACATATTCGGCCAGATGTCCGAAGCACCAGCTGACCATACAGTCGGTTCCTTGTAAATATCCGTCTTCTCGTTCCTGTGCTCCAATCACTTCTGCGATTGCTCTTGATACACTTGGTTTTTCTGCAATTACTAAATACATGATGTATTACCTCCTTCATATAACGAAACGGAGAGAGCATGTTTTACAGCCCCCTCCGCTAAAAAAGTTTATTTATTTTTCATTTTCTTCAAAATCTTCGTCTTCAGACTCTTCCTCATCCGGAACTTCTTCCAGTCCACCTGTTTCCAAACCTTCCGGCTGATCATCCTCATCTTCCTCTTTTTTAGGTTTATAGATCTTGAAGTAGTAGTAAGCTGCCACACCGCCGAGAGCCAAAATCAGGATTGTTGCCATTGCACCCATATTGGTTTTTGCAGATGCTGTTTTCTCCGAATCAATGGTAGCTTCCTTGTCTACATCCTCATTATTTGTTTCATCCAGCACTACCTTTGATTTATCTGGCTGTGGTGTTACGACAGTAGCAGTGCTGTCTTTATCCAGAAATTCGGACAGATCATTCTCATCAATCTGGGATAACATATAGACATTCTGTGATGTGGCACTACGGTCGATCACGATATAGAAAGTGTTGTTATTCTTCGTTGTAACCGTAAGAAATTCCTTTGTGGAATCATCGGTAATGTCATCCTTGACTTCACCATTGCCAGGTGTCGTAAATGCAGTTCCCTTGTCTGTTCCATCTTCCGGCAGCACCTCGTTTGTGTTTGTCGCCTCGTCTTTTTTCTCTTCTTTGTCTGTTGACTGTTCCGTCTGAGTTGTCTCTACTTTGGATGCCTCTGCCGATTCATCCACATAGGCAAATGCTGTGGTTGATGCTGTAAAAAGCATCATGACTCCCAACAGCAGTCCTGCCATTTTCTTATTCATTTTCTTCCATTTCACCATTCTGATATTCCTCCTTATTTTCTTCTGTGAATACAAAGGAGCCTGAACCTTCTTCGTCAGACTCCCTGCTTACCTGAAATTTAACTGTTCCATTCTGGATACCATCCAAAAGATCATACAACTGACCATTCTCCATCTTCATACCACGGATGCACCTGATCATCTCATTGTCCTCTTCCTGCTTTAATGCAGCCTGGACACCCCTAAGATATTGTTGCAGATCCGCGATCTTTTTCTCTGTCTTGGCAATTTCATCCAGATATTTTTTAATCTTTTTATTCAAACTTTCACCTCCCTTCAATCACCCATTTATGGCAGTCTTCCAAAGCACATGAAGTGTTGCTGCCAGTAGGATGTGCTGATATTTGAGTAATGGATCGGATCCCCACAATGGATCATCATATTGTTACCGACATAGATACCCACATGGCTTGCACCGGATGTGTTATACGTTCCCTGGAAGAAGATCAGATCTCCTGGTTTTGCTTCTTGCGGTGATACATAAGTACATACGCCTCTTAATCCATCTGCGGTCAATCGTCCATAGTTCCAGCCATTACCACAGTGGTTAATGACATAAGATACGAATCCTGAGCAATCAAATCCGGACGGAGAGTAACCACCCCATACATAAGGTACTCCCAGATATTTTTCCGCTTCTCGGATCATCCGGGCAAATTCTTCATCCTGCAGTGCTTCCGGTGGAATCTCATAGCTCATTCCATTACCGCTTGATCCACTGGTCACATTGTTTACATCCCACAGATAATTTCTGTTTCCATAGGTCGTATTTAACGCATTGTAAATAATCAGCTGTTCTGCATTCAGATTGGCTCTTGCCACAGCATCAAAGCTTCCATTTGTCAGTGTCACATACAGAATCTTCTTGGTGCTTGTACTGGTAACGGTTACTTCCTGACTGCCATTGTCATCTGCGATATAGGCTTCCCAGGTCTGGTGTCCATGAGCAGAAGCGGCAGCATGGTTATCATAGTAAACGTCAAACTGCACACCATATCGTGCAAAGGCTCCGGTATCCTCAACCGTGTATTCCACACCATTCATTACTACCTTAGTTCCGATCGGCACAAATGGATTGGATGCATCTACAGCAATGGTATGGTTTGCAGTAGGATATGCCCCACTGGCAGTTGGACCTCCGGACCATACACCACAACAGATTCGACAATTACAATATCCGCTTGTCACTACCTGTCCCAATGATTCTCCAACGCGAACATTTCTAGTTTCTGTCACCGTTTCTGTTCGACCTTCTGTATTCAGATGATATTGTGCTTCAAAAAGAGATTGCAGCTCGTTTTCAACATCTGAGTACGTCCAGTCCCCATATTTTGCAGTAAGATACGAGATAAGATGGTATGGATTATGACCAATCTCAGCAATGTTGTACTGATACTCGTCATAATTTGGATGTCTTCGTTCCATCTCATTGATCTGCTGATTCAAGGCACTTTCCAAAGCAGCATATCTGTTTTCAACAGCATAAATATCCTCGTCTGAACTTGGATACGTTGTAATACCGATCACAGATCCAGCACCCTCAATAGAGGCACTGCAGCTCCCCAGAGATACCGCTATAACTAGAAAAAGAAGCGCAAAAATACCGATGCCTACGAACATGGCACGACTACGCTTTATGATCTCTTTCAAGGCGATCTTTGCTTTTACCGTCATGTTCTCGACACCGGCAATGGTTGTTGCTCCACCCAGACTGCCAGCGGATTTTCCGGCTCTGGCTGCCCGGTAAGCATCCTTATATCGTTTTTTCTGGAAGAAGCGGTTATAGAAATGTCTCTTTTGTTCGGCTTTCTTTACCGTTTCTGCATTCTTGACTCCTTCCATACTTTCTGCAGAACCAAATTTCAGTTTCTTTTCTACGGTAGCCTCACGATATCCTCTGCGATGGGTTTTCACATCCGTTCGTTTGCTCCGGATCTGAGCATGACGCAGACCACGTAACGCAGCTTCTGTTTCACGCTCTGCAAGTCGGGCACTTTCCACACCTGCATTTTCATCTGTTTCTTCCTCTTCGGAAGTGACTGCTTTCATGCCAGATATAGCAGCTTGTGTGGCAATGTACTTCCCGGCTGTCCCTCCCGGTTTCATGCCAGCACCTTTCACCATCTGATTTCCTTCATCATCAAAGGATAATCTTCCTGCTTTTGCCTGTTCTTTGGTCATCTGTTTTTGCAGCTGCTTCTTCCGAATGGATTTCTTTTGGCTGTTCAGATTGTTATCATCATCTGGGATTTTTTCATGACGATGCAGTTTCTTTCGATATCCGGATACTTTTTCTTCCGGTGTGACTTCAACTGTATCCTCAACAGCTTCCTGCTGGACAGAAGATTTCCGGATCTTTTCCATTTGCAGTCGTTTACCTTTTCCTGATTTTGAATCTTCGCCCTCAGTCTTTTTTCGTTCCCGTTCCGGAACAAATTCTTCTTTATTTTCCGGTCGCCCTCGGCTCCTGTGACTGATGTCTTTTACACTACCATCACGGAGATTTTCTTCTGTCAGACCATCTCTGGTCATCTTTGCGACCTTTTTATCTTTGCCTTTAAATTCTTTTCCGGCTATAGGTCATCACCTCCTGGCACAACTTTTCTTTCTGTACTCATTCAGTTCCTGGCGTCCTATAATCGGGATACCAGGATAACCATCTGCCTGTGTCCTGATTGCTGGAGAGCTCGCCTGGATATGAAATACCCAGTTCAATTCACTCGGATCTCTCGGCCAGAAACCATTGATCAGCATAGCCTCCTTGAACTGATTGTTGTGCAGATGGATCTGGGTACGTTTATACAGAACTTCTTTCAGATCATCACTGGTAAGATGCGGATAGATTTTCTGTGCCGGATAAAAATTCCAGAATACCCAGTCAAGGATAATATTCTGTGTTTCCAGCGGAAGTTCATACAGATGATGATCATCATTGACTGTATGAACACGGTATCCAGGCTGTGCATTTTCCAGATTTTTCATCTGAATGTAAGGATTATCCTGGTTCCACTGCCTGATTCGGATCTTATCGATTTCCTTCATGCTTTTCCGCCTCCATTTCTTTCTCTCGTTTTTCAACTTCTTCCGGTTTTGTAGTCATCAAACTGTACAGCTTCAAGTTCTTATCGAACTTGTCCTTAAATGGAATAATTGTTGTTCCATAAAAAAGAAGTCCTTCTCCTTCCCCGGAATTCGTCACATAAGACAACTGATATGGGGAAATATTCAGCTGTTTTGCAAGGATCTGTCTGTCACCTGCAGCCTGGTTCAGCATCAGGATAAAATCACTGTTCTCAAAGATATTTTCAATTTCCCTGCTGGCAAGAAGATCTTTGATATTCTGGGTGATACCACTTGGAATACCACCCCATTTTCTGAATCTCTTCCATATTTCTACGGAATAAGCTGCTGTCTGTTCTTCTTTGAGCAGAAGATGGAACTCATCGATATAGTACCTGGTGGATTTGATGCCGCGGTTGATCGTAACTCTGTTCCATACCTGATCCTGGACGATGAGCATTCCGATTTTCTTCAGCTGCTTTCCAAGTTCCTTGATGTCAAAGCAGACAATACGGTTATTCAGTTCCACATTGGTTCTATGGTTAAATACTTTCAGTGATCCATTTACATAGATTTCCAACGCTGTTGCAATTCTCTGTGCCTGCGGTTCTTTCTGCTTTCTGAGGCAGTCATACAGGTCACCAAGGACCGGCATATTTTCCGGTTTTGGATCTGCAAAGTACTTCTGATACACCAGTGGAAGACAGCGGTCGATCACTGATTTTTCCTCTGCTTCAATTCCATCCCTGCTTCCCATGATCAGCTCACATAAAGACAGGACAAAATCAGATTTTACACCAAGTGGATTGTCATCATCGGAATAATCCATATTGATATCCATCGGATTGATATAATCCTTACTGGTCGGTGAAATGTGTATGACCTGTCCGCCAAGTGCATGGACCAGTGGATAATACTCACCCTCCGGATCTCCGATGATAATGTCATCCTTCGTGACAAAGAAAGCGTTGGTGATTTCTCTTTTTGCAGCAAAGGATTTACCGGATCCAGGTGTACCAAGGATTAGTCCATTCGGGTTTTTCAGCTTTTTACGATCCACCATAATCATGTTGTTGCTGAGTGCATTTAATCCGTAATACAGGGATTCTCCTGCCATAAAAAGTTCCTGAGTGGTAAACGGTACGAAGATAGCAGTGCTGGTCGTGGTCAGTGCACGTTTGATGGGGATATGATTGACTCCCAGCGGAACACTGCTCATCAGTCCTTCTTCCTGCTGATAGTCCAGACGTTTCAGTACACAGTTGTATTTCTGTGCAATTCCGGCAGTCTGGAAGATGGCATTGTCCAGTGCCTGTTTGGTCTTTGCTGTATTTAAAAAGAGCGCTGTTACAAGGAACATACGCTCATTTCGTGACTGCAGGTCTTCTAACAGACGCTTAGCTTCTCCGCCATACGTGTTCAGATCCGATGGAATGATATCCATATCGTATCCGGCCCGGACTGCTTTTTTCTGTTCTTCGATTTTCATACGGTTGATATCCGTCACTTTGCTTTTTACCAGCTTGATTGCCTTCATCTGATCCACAGACTGGACATGCAGGTTGACGATCAGGTTCTTATCGATATCCAGAAATTCTGCCAGCATCTTATCCGTAAGCTCCGGTGCCAGGATCTGCAGATAAGAGACAGCCCCGATAGTATTTCCCATCTGGAACGTATTTCTGTCTCGGAATACAAAACTGGTCGGTGCCACATAATCCTTTGTATTGAGTCCTGTCCGGATCATGGAACCATAATCAAACTGGAAGTCTGTCATGATATCCGGATTGAAAGTCTCATACAGTATCTGCAGACGTTCCACGCCATTCAGCGGATATGCCGGAACTCCAAGGATCTTGAAGTTGTTCAGGATATCTGATTCAATACGTTCCAGCTTTGGCTTTGCTTCCCGGATATTATCCGCTTCGATGGAAAAGGTGATATATTTTGACTTCACCAGACCGTTGTTTCCTTTTGCCAGCTGCTGTTTCAACATCTTTGCGTATTCCATACGGACATCATCAAAAGCATCCTCCTGTGGTCGGATCCGGATGACCTGCTCAAACTCCTTCATGCTGCTCTTATGGTTGATAAAGCTCAGCTGAAAATGGATGCTGCTGTCAAAGTAATTGAGGAAGTCACACCAGTTTTCAAAGATTGCATTTTTATCTTCATTCTGAGCCAGCTGGTAGTTGATGTCATAAAAGCGGATACACTTAGAATAAGTTTTTCCCTGTACCCTGCAGATTCCATCTCTTCCCATTTCCTTATAAGCGATCGACTGCTGGACGGACAGTTTTTTCTGCCTGCGTTTTTCCTCCTGCTTTTCTTTTTTCTTTTTCTCTTTTCTGTCTACTTTTTTGTATCCGGTATCTGCGACAGTTTTCTTATTTTTCTTTTTTCGCAACCGTTTTTCCTCCTTTCGGTTTTCCTGTATCCGGAGACTGTCTGATCTGTTCCGGATCTGTCTCATAATAGTTTTCAGTTTCATATTTTCTAACGGGTGAACGAAGAAACTTCACCCGGATCATATGCATCAGAACATCTTCCAGATGCATCCCGTCTTTTTCGTACATGGCAAATAAAAATGCCGGTAACATCAAAAGCACCATGACTGTTGCTGCATTACTGTTTCCCATCACATTACGCAAGAGGAAATAGCTTGGAATTCCCATTGCAGCACCTATCCCGATACAGATCAACTGTCTTTTGGTCAGGTTAAATGCTACTTTATTCTTTACCTTCGTTAAATCTTTCGGTACGCTGACATATGCCATGATTTTCACTCCTTCCTGTAATTTAGTGCGCGTTAAATATCGACTTACTTAAGGATGCCGTCTTAAAGAGGCTATAGCATAAGATTACTGTGTAAGCCATAACGCCAAATAATGAAGAACTCAGATTATCTGAATACTGGATACCTGCAACAAGCACTGCATAGATTGCAACGCATACCATCATCAGAAATGCCTGGAAAGCCAGGGCAAAGAGTCCTCTGAAATAATTTGTGCCGATCTGTCCCCATTCTCTGTTGCTCATAGTTGCGAATGGAATCGGCGCAACTGAGGTATATAGGTAAATCTCTATCATACGTCCATACATGATCACTGTGATCAGTACAGACAAGATCTTCATACAGAAGCCGACGATAAGGGTTTCCAGCGCCAATACAACAAGTTCTCCGATTTCCATACTTTCCAGTGTTGTGGAAAGATCCGTCAATGCCGAAGAAATATCAATGGCGGTGCTTCCTGTGATAACACCGGCCGCAGAATTAACTACGTGCTGACCCACATCGAATACCGCCATTGTGATCGTAAATGTGTTACTCACCAGATACACAGCGATCCACATTTTTACGAAGTACTTGAAAAACATCCAGGTATCAATATCATGCATGTTGTTACGCTCGGTCAGCATAGAAATCAATTCGTAGCAGAGTACGAGTGTAATAATAATACCTGCGATCGGCATGATCACGGAATCTGATAAGTTCCGGATCATACTGAATATGCTGCCGTTCCACCCTTGCGGGGTCTGTCCAACCTGGGTAGCGATCTCACCGGTCTTTTGATTGACATCAGTAAACATCGTGTCTAGGTTGGAAGTGATCATCCCGGTTAAGAGTTCCCTCATCCATTCCTCAATCGCATCAAAAATCTGACTGAACATGGATCTCTACTCCTTTCTCTTAACCAAATAATCCACTCAGAAGCGGGATCAGCTGTGTTCCGATCAGGATAACACCACCACCGCTCATCAGCTGCTTAATTCCCTGGGATTTTGCACCCGGGTTGTCGTTTCCATAACCTTCCATCAGGTTGATTACGCCCCAGACACCAAGGCCGGCACCGATTGCAACGACCAGTGTCTGAAGAATATTGATTGCACTGCTAAAAAAAGCCATAATCAAATGTGTGAACAAACGCTTTTTCTTATGGTCTGTAAGCGTTTGGCTCTACTCCTTTCCCTTTTATTCAGACCTTTTTTTACCTGTTTTATTTGCAAGGCGATCTTATCTTTATCTTCACTTTTTTCTCCTTTCTTCCTACTTTTAGATTTCTTTCTTGAAAAAACATAAAAAAATAGAGCATATAGATGGATTTTTCTACATGCTCTATCGCTTTTTGTTCTTTTTACAAATACTTGAAATTTTTTACTTCCTATCCAATTTTTTTGCCAGCACAAAATTAAACAAAAATGCTACTGTCACTATTAAAATACATATTATCGTAATCCACGCTGGTACTTTCATATCAAATTGAACTCTTAGCAACAAAGAAATTGCTAAAAATATACCTCCTATAATCTCTATAAAATCTAGGATCCTTTTTTGCATCATCTGAATTTTTTCCCTTTCTTTTACCCTATCAAACTTCCATATTCCATATTTTGATTGAATATCTGTGATATCTTCATCAGATATAAGTTCATCCAAAGTGACTCCAAGCTCCATTGCTAACTTTTTTGCTGTAATTAGATCTGGACATCTTGAACCGTTCTCCCATCGGCATACAGTTTGTCGTGATACGTACAGTTTATCGGCAAGTTGTTGTTGTGTATATTTTTTTTCTTCTCTGATTTTTTTAATGTTATCATTTAAAGCCATACTTCTTACCTCTCTTTCATTCATATCATATAATGATACCATTAAAAAAGAAAGAACCAGCATGGTTTTTCTATGTTTCCACTTTGGTAACATAGGAATTTTCTTAATTAATGATTTCAATTTGTCTTATTTCATCCTCTGTTACATCAATCCGAAACATCTCAAACTCTGTATCTTTTGAAAATGTCAGATTATGATTCAGATATTTTTCAACATCAAAAGCATTTTTCTTATCATAATCGGCAAGTTCCTTGTACCGTTTGTGCTTTGTGATGTCATACTTGTTGCTTAAAAACGGCCGGACTCCTCGAAGCTGTAAGATACATTTTTCTCCATCCATGACCGCCAGCTCATCTCTACTCATCAGTTCTTTTCCAGTCTTTTGATAGTTCAGTCCATAGGACCGGTTGCTGCCTCTGGTGTCGGATGTGTTGTAAAGATCAATGGTTTCCTTTCCCAGGGTTTCTGATATTTCTTTCAGTGTGGAACTTTCCTTTCCCCCCAGGAAAAGAACAGTGTCACAGTTACCTGTGATCGTCTCAGCAGCATCCTTATAGATGGTTTTCAGCTGAGATTGTGACTGCAGAATGATAGAAGCGGAAATTTCCCTGCTTCGGATCGTAGCAATCAATTTGTCGAATTTTGGGATCTGTCCGATATTGCTGAACTCATCAAGAAGCAGTCGTACATGATAGGGAAGCCTGCCGCCATGCTCATCATCCGCCTTATCACAAAGCAGGTTAAAAAGCTGGGTGTACATGATCGCTACCACAAAGTTGAATGTGTCATCTGTGTCGCTGATGATGACAAACATGGCTGTTCTCTGATCACCGATCATATCCAGTTCCATTTCGTCATACGACATAATTTCTCTTAGTTCCTGAATGTCAAATGGTGCAAGTCTGGCACCACAGGAAATCAAAATCGATTTTGCAGTTTTGCCGGCTGCAAGCTTGTACTTGCGATATTGCCTTACTGCAAAGTGTTCCGGATTTTCTGCTTCCAGTTCTTCAAACAATTCATCCACTGCATTTTTAAATTCTTCATCATCCTCCCTGGTCTCACTGGCATTGATAAATTCCAACAGAGTAGAAAAGTTCTGTTCTTCCTCTGGTGCCTCATACCAGATGTATCCGATCAGTGCAGAATACAAAAGACGTTCGGCCTTGACCCAGAAATCTTCCGTTGATTTTTCGCCTTCACCCTTGGTATTTGCAATAATGGTATTGACCAGCTTTAAGATGTCTTTTTCACTCCGGATATAATGGAACGATAGTGATAGGTAACCCTTTGAAATTATCTCCGGGTTTTCCCCCACTTCACACCGGACATGCGACTTTCACCGCATCCGGCGTTCCATCAAGCATAGTTTCAGCAGTGATACACAATCACTCTTTCACATTGGCTAAGTTTGCTACTTTGCCGCCAGTAGCGGCAGTCCTGCGGTAGCACGCAGTTTGTTCACTTTGGTAATAACTTTGGCATTCAGAGAGTATTCCTTCACCAACGCCGCTACAGACATCATGTCTTCCGAGCTGACTATTGCCAATCCCTGCAAAGAAAGAAGCAACAGGTTCTGGTAGCTGTCATTGCCCTTCTTACAATTGTTTGTTTTCCTGTAACAGATACAGGTTTGAACATCCAGTTTCTTCCCGGTGATTGCACATTTACCGTCTTGCCCTGCATAGAGGGAGACCCGGTTGTCGTTGTATCTCACTGATTCGGTCGGTATCGGATGCCTCATCAGCCAGAGCATTGAATTTACGTCAATCCTGAGATTATCGTGTATCTCTGCTCTACCTTCGGGCGTATACGGATTGATTTTTCGGCTTTTCCGCATTGGAATCTTGAATTGCACGTAAGCTAATGGAACCAGTGGCGTTTCTCCAATCCATCGCATTTGCTTCGATTTTCCGTATCGTTTCCTCAGATATCTGTTTTTGATCTCGCCCTGCTTCTTGATTCCGTCAATACGATGAAGAAGCTGTCCATTGATTGGACGGGCGATATCGCTGAAATTCAAGTTGACCCTTGTCGCAATGCAGTAATAGTCCTGCACTCCGATAACCTTGGCATTATAGTCCCCCACATTCAGGCTTATTTCTTCAGCCGTCTTACTGCTTTGTATTGCCTTGACACTGTCAGCCATTTCCTTGCCGATTCTGTGTATGGCTTTATCGCAGACATTTGAAGTTATCACCCATGAGTTACTTTTGCGCCGCAGTTTTATGCGAAAACCCAGAAACTCACTGTCACGTTTCCTGAGATTAGTCACTTTTGACTTTTCATCAGACACTTCCAGTTTTAGCCGTTTCCATAGCCAGTCTTTGACTGCATAATAGGTTTTCTCTGCATCCTCTTTGGTTCTGCAAAATATCTTGAAATCATCCGCATAACGGACAATCCGCATCTCCTTGAGGTTGCTTTTCTTCAAGGCTGTATAGCTGTTGCACTTTTTCTCTGCGCCGTTGGGATAGTAGGTCACTTTACATGGATGTTTCATGTGCCTCACCATTTCATCCCACTGAGAGGCAATCCACCAGTCCAGTTCATTGAGGACAATGTTTGCCAGCAATGGTGAAAGGATACCACCTTGCGGCGTTCCCTTGGATGGGAGGACGGTTTCCCCATCAGGCATTTCGATTGGCGCTTTCAGCATGGCCTTGATGATCTGAATCAACTTGGTGTCCCGTATACCTAAAGTCCAGATCTGTTTCAGCAGCTTTCTGTGGTCGACGTTATCGAAGAATCCTTTAACATCCACATCGACTACATAGTGAAGCTTGTTCCTTTGGGCGAGTCCATACGCATAGGAAATCGCATTTTCTGCGCTCCGACACGGTCTGAACCCATAAGAGTGCTCATAGAACTTTGCTTCACAGATTGGCTCCATGACCTGCAAAATACATTGCTGTACTATTCGGTCAATAATACACGGTATTCCCAGAGGCCTCATCTTTCCGTTTGGCTTTGGTATATCTACTCTTTTTACTGCTTTTGGTTCATACCTCCTGAACTGTTTCTGGATGAGCTTTACAAACTTATCCTCTGACATGACTGCCAATGATTCTATTGTCCGCCCATCCGTGCCTGCGGTATGACTGCCATCATTGCCTTTGATATTTCTAAATGCCAGCTTGATGTTGTTGGGGGCGCTGATGATATCCATCAGATGCCCAAAGACTTCACCGCTTTTGCTGTCTGCATACAGACTGTCAAAGGTTTTCTGCATGTCATAGTATTCCGCATGGCGTAGCTTGCTTTTCTTCTTAGCTTTTTGTGCCATGTACATCACCCCATTTCTATGAAACCGAGCGACAATTTCTTTTTCTTACTCGACTGCATGAATAGTGGTTGTGTACTGCTGACGTTTTGCCTGACTTGTGGCCATTCCTAACCGTCCTCTTTTTCGCAGACGATATCATCGGTTCGACCACTGCTTTTCAGCAGGAATTCATCCGCTTATTATCCTTCGCCGGATTATCCAGTAGACTTCCTGCCTTTCCTTGTTCCGATAATCCTATCTGTACATACATACCTTTAGGCGTTCCCTCTGGGCCTGACAGCTTGGACACGCCTGTAACGTGCCACGGCGTTTCGTAACAACCATTTCTACTAAACCGTACTGCCTGGGCTTTAACCCACACGCCCATTTCTGAGCGTGGCACTTTTAGACCTTTACATTCGGGAGTTTCGTCAGACATCTCTGTCATTCTCACCATGGGTATCTTATAGACCCCCGGCATATAGGATGCACCGTCCACCTCTGGACAGCTTTCGTCAGCTTAACCTGTTACGGCATCTCTCTGCCGGCTTTACCGGGCTTCACACAGAGTTTGGCCTCTGCATGCCGGAGTATCAGGGGAGGCGTTTCAGGGCGTTACTCCTTCATTCCACCTCTCGAATTATCAGTTCACAGAACTGATTGAAACAGCGCTGTGCGCCACCTTTTCAGCGGCGAACAAGTCGCACGATTGTAATGCATGGACTTTTTAAAGTTGATCGTATTTAATACCTTGATCCGGTATCCTCCATTTACCAGCATCTTCCCGCATTCAACGATGATCGTTCCCTTCGGATCAGTGACCACATAGGACACGTGATCCGTCATCTGCATAAGATTGGGTTTTACATAGAATCTTGTCTTTCCGGATCCGGAACCACCGATGACGATCACATTCTTATTTCTGGCATACTTTGGGGCTTTTGGCCGGCTGTTCATGGTCAGACGTTCCGTTTCTGTGAGGATGACATTGTTTTCAAAGACCGGATCCATAAAGGGTTCGATGTCTTTTCTGTTTCCCCATCTTGCAGATCCATACTCCACACCTTGTCGGAACTTCCTTGCATTTTTAGAACGATAGTAGACCACCAGTTTTAATGCACCTGCAACCAGAACACCTACTGTAAGATCCTGCAAAGCGATACTTGGCAGCCAGCTTAAAAATGCCAGTCGGAAATTGACTAACATCACGCCAAGTCTCTGGACCATGCTTTCTCCCAGGCAATGCCGGTACAGCCAGGATCCTTTATCTGCTACATAGAAGATAAAGAAATATGGGAGATTTAAGATCACCAGTCGTTTGACCTGGATCTTCTGTAATTTTTCCCGGATCATCGTTCCTGACCTCTGGATTTTTGTCTCTGCTTCACACGCTGGCGGTGCTTTGCTTTTCTTTCTACAGATTTCTGCAGTTTCTTTCTGACGGATGGTTTCTTCGCCTGTTTCTTTTTCAGTTCTACTCCGGCATATTCCCGGAAAGCCGCTGTCATCACATCCACATCTTTAGCCTTAAAGAAGACCAGATATTTTGGTGGATCAGCACCGACTTCTTTTTTCAGGCTGTAATCAATCCCGTACTTTCTTGCCACACGGTCAAAGGATTTGATATTTTCATCTGTGATCTTTATGTTGGAAAGCTGTACTCCCTGTGCATTCAGTTGCTTGATGGTCTGCTTTCCATGTGGCTTTTTCTTTTCAATCTTTTTTCGGGCTTTTTCCCTTCCTTTCTCCTGAGCCCGTCCGGTCTTTTCTGCCATTTTCACCTGCGTTGCTTTCTGTTTCCTGCGGTTGTCCATTTCCAGGAACTTCCGAAGGGCTGCTTTTAGCACACTGGCAGTGATCTTGACTCCTTGGATGCTCAGGCTGATTACTTTCTGATTTACTTCTTCCTGCAATTACCCACGTCCTTTCTTTCCTTTCATCTCAGAATAAAGACGGGCAATACAATATCCGATGCATGGAACATGTTTTCCATACGGACAGCCACCACATGGTGTTGTTTTTACTGCTTTTTTCTTTTCCGGAAGCAGATAGTGGCACTGTTTCAAGCTACAGCCTTTCTTTTTGCTTCCCCACCAGTAACAGTACTTGCAGGACCATGGCTTTTCTTCGCTGTACTTTCTTCCCTCAATAGCTGCATTTGGTTCTATGATCAGATCTTTATTAGTCTTCATTCTGTTCTTCCTCTTTTCTCATGATTTCTGTCAGTTTTTTCTCTGCCTGACTTCCGGCAGCAATGAGACAATACAAAACTGTAAATATTGCCGCTGCTCCCAGAAGAGCAACAAAAATAATGATATTTCTCATGGTTTCTCCCATCTAAAAAAGCGTCCACAGATTCCTTTCGGTTTCCATGAACGCTCATTCTTATTTAATTAGTGTTTCTTTTTTCTCATAAATGCAAGGGCTCCTGTACCAGTCGCACCAATGCCGAGAAGCATAAACCACAGCCACAGATTGGTGTTATCCCCAGTCTTTGGTGAATCACTGACAGGTTTTCCACCTTCCGGTGTCTTTTCTGCCGGTTTTTCCTCATCCACCATGGTTACATGCTGTACTTCATCGGTATCCTTTACTTCGAATTCCACATCTTTTGCAACCAGATAGCCATCCGGTGCTGTTTCTTCACGGAGAGTGTATTTTCCAATCGGAAGCATTTCGATGTAATGTGCTTTCTCTGTACTGGTCCAGCTTTCCACAACTTTTCCATCCTGATCAAGGATCGTGAGTTTCGCTCCCGGAAGTTCTTTTCCGGCGATATCCTGTTTGGAGATTTTCACCTTCGTTACATCATCCTTCATCTCAACTTTCTGCACATCGGCAGTATCTTTGATCGTGAACTTCACGCTTTCAGCTGTCACGTAACCATCAGCAGGTTTTGTTTCAACCAGTGTGTATTCTTTTCCGACAGTCAGCTCACGGATCACATGTGCTTCTTTACCGGAAGTCCATTCATCCACGATATTTCCATCAGCATCTACCACTTTCAGCTTACATCCTGGAAGTTCTTTTCCGGTTGTCAGACTGGATTTGGTAAATTCAACGACGGTTGGCTGATTATCAAAGGTAAAATCATAAGTGACTGTCGGCTGATCCTCACCTGCATACTCAAAGGTAAATTCCTTTACTTCATCGTTGGTTACGAATCCGTCCGGTGCATAGAGCTCTTTTACATAGTAAGTTGCTCCTATTGGAAGATCTGCAACAAATGTGATCTTTCCTTCTTCATCCGTAGATTTCAGTTCAATGATCTCATCGGCTTCGATCAGGACTTTACCTGTTGTCTCAGACTTAATGTCTTCCTTGGCAAATAATCCAAAGATAGCGCCTTCCAATGTACGGTCAGAATCTTTTTCTTTCTTAAGTACACTGACTTCTACTCTCTGGCGGTTGTTCTGCCAGTCTTTGTCATAGACTACAACTGGTGTATTCTGATCCACGTAAGTCAGATCTACATGACGGATCTCACCATCCAGTACATGACCGTAAGCAGTTCCTGTTTCTTTCACATAGTATTTACCAAGTGGAAGATTTTCCAGTTTTGCAATACCGGTTTCATCTGTCTTGATCGTTGCAATCAGTTCATCCTTTTTATAGTAATCGTCACTGACGCCATCGGCAGCCTTAATGTCTTCCTCAGCATAGACTTCAAACGTAACATCTGTCAGCTTTCCGGTTACATAGTTGAAAATGTGTTCCACCACACCTTTGACCTTATCGGCCAGTGTAACAGAATCCAGGAATTCTCCTTTTTTGTTGATGATCAGTTCACCAACCGGTACCTCGTCCTTCATTTCCACTTTCTGAACCTCTCCGGTATCTTTGACTGTGAATGTCACATCATTGGCTACCAGATAGCCATGTGGTGCAAATTCTTCATGGAGAGTATAAGTCTCACCCACTTTCAGATATTTGATCACATGCGGTGCGTCTTTGGAAGATGTCCAGCTGTCTACTACATTTCCATCTTTATCCGTTACTTTCAGATAAGCTCCATCCAGTTCTACACCGGTTGTTGCATCTGATTTTGTGATCTCAACAGTTGTCGGCTGGTTCTTCTTTACGGATTTTAATGTTACTGTCTGTACATCCTGCCCCTGATAAGAAGCATCAAATCTCAGTACTTCATCCGAAGATACGAATCCATCTGGTGCTTTCAGTTCTTTTACATAATAGCTTCCAAGTGGAAGATCCAGTGTACATGCTGCCTGACCTTTTTCATCAGAAGTCATTTCCTGTAAAAGAGTATCTGCTTTGACGATCACTTTTCCATCTTTCGTCTGAATGTCTTTTGCATTGTAAATACCGAACACTGCTCCGGCTACTGTATTGTCTGTCTCAGCATCCTGTTTTTCGACCGTAATCGACACTTTCTGTCGTTCATCTGTGACAGAGATTTCTTTCTCGATCACTGCAGTATCCTGATCCGCATAAGCAAATTCGACATTTTCCGGCACGGTATTTAACACATAAGTGTCCGGTGCATTCTTCTCTTTAACATAGTACCTGCCAAGTGGAAGATTCTTTACGGTTGCATAACCATCTGCATCCGTTGTGACGGTTGCTACCAGTGCATCCTTTGCAAAATACAAAGTTCTCTGTCCATCTGCATCTACCTGATGATCGGCAGTATAGATATCCTCTGCCGCATAGACTTCAAATTCAGCACCTGCAAGTCCAGCCATTTCATACTGGAAGTCCTTATCAAATCCCTTTAACACTTCACCCTGTTTATAGATCTTTAACTGACCTTTGACCGGGGCATTGGTATATTCCACATCAATGACTGCATCTCCTGTGACAGGATCGGTCAGATAAGCAGTATCTGTATCAACTGCAACTGTCACATAGTTTTTGGATATTGTGTACCCATCGGGTGCCGTCACTTCCTCAATCCGGTAGTTGCCAGGTTTCAGATTTCTCGGCAGTACCAAGTATCCTTCCTCATTTGTGAAATAAGATTTGTGTACCGTTGGCTTCGGATAGGATGTTGTCTGTTCCACATATTTCTGATTATCCAGGTCGTATACCTTGAACTCAGTATTGGCCAGGAGTACAGATTTCTGTGTTTCTGCATCTTTTTTGATGATCTTTAATTTTGCTTTGAATTCCTTATCCAAAAGCACTCGCCATGTCTGCGGTGTATCCGGATGATTCTCTGTGATCTTCACTACAAAATCATCAACCGGTGCATAGTTGTGTTTGCTTGTGGTTTCTCTTACCACATAAGTTCCATATGGAAGCGGAATCGATCTTGCATATCCTTTTTCATCGGTAAACATTTCTGTCTGGTCATCTGCAGTCAGTACGGCTGGTCTTGCCGAATCAAAATCATAACTTCCATCTGCTTTTACTTTCAGATCACTGACAAGCCATGCTGAAAAACCAACTCCCTGCAGAAGATCTGCATCGGTCTTTCCGTTGTTTGCTGCCTTGATGATCTGAAATGGCTGTTTGATGACAGTTTCTTTACATACAGAAGTTCTTTCTACTGTCGGAACAGTAGCACCTTCGTAAGTACAGTCCACATCATGTTCTGTCGGATCCAGTACATATCCCACCGGAGCACTAAGCTCTTTCAGATAATACTTTCCAAGATAGAGATCCGATACAGAAGCTTCGCCATTCTTATCCGTTGTCAGGGATGTGATCAGGCTGTCTTTCTTATGGATCGTTCCGGTTCTTCCATCCGGATGAACAATATCTTCCCTTGCATAAAGGCCATATACTGCACCTTCCAGCGTTGCATCACCCTGTGCTGCATTCCCTGTCTCAGCATCCTGTTTTGCAATGTTGATCTTTGCATTTACACGTTTGTCTGTTACATTTTTGGTCGTTGTCTTTCCGATAGCAAGAGTCACATTATAAGACTTTGTATCGATCTGATACCCTGTTGGAACAGAGATTTCTTTCAGATAAACAACTTCCTGTGTTTTCTCCATTGTGAGCTGTGAAGCACCATTCTGATCAGTTGCAGGCATCTCTGCGATCAGCTTTGTATATGCAGCATCGGAATAGATCCCGTACACTGCACCAGCCAGTGCATTTCCTGTATCCTGATCTTTTTTTACAATGGATACTTTGCATTCTTTTGTCCAGGTTACTTTAAAATCCACATATTTCTCATTTCCGACACCTTCACCGAAAACAAGAGCCAGGTCCTGTGTTCCGGATCCTGTTACAATCTTGTAAGCAGAGTATTCTTTATCAATGCTTCCCTTCATCCGAGAAGAAAATGTAGCACTGACGCTCTCTGCCTGATCAAGTGGTGCTGTCAGATAAAACTGTGTACCTCCACTGATTTCTACACTTGCTCCTGCAGCACTTGTTTTACCGGTTGTCACATTTACAAGCTTTACACCGCTTGGCAACTTAAATGTGATTGTCTGCAGTTTATCTGCTTTGAATGTGATCACGCTTGTTCGCTGGCTGTTTCCTTCCACATAAGCCTTTACATTAGATTCGGAAAAGCTCATATCTACAGACGGAATGTCCGGCATATTTACACAATAATTGTAAAGTTCCATTGCCAGGTTCTTTCCTGTTGCATTGGTTCCGGATGCCCAGTCACTGGATCCATTTGCATAAGCTGCTGCAAGATGGGTAATGATGAATCTCTTTCCTGCCGGAAAATCCGGATGTTTCTCATCGAAGAAACCATTCTCATCACTTGCTTTTGTTCCGTAATAGCAGACCTTTGCAAGTGTCTTTCCATCGGCAAGTTTCTGGATCGTATAAGTTCCATTTCCCGGTCCTTTTTTCGATGGTTCAACACAGTATGCTGTCGCATTGATGCTTCCCCATTTCACATAATACGGACAAGTCAGATAAGAACCTAATCCATAATCTGCGTAATAGTACCAGGAACCGGCTGTGACTGTGACTGATTTTGTTCCTGTTTCACCGGAAGCAAGCATCATTGGCATATCAAAAGTAATACTTTCGCCTGCTTCAAGATCCGCAAGAGCAACTTCCTGGTCAACAGCTTCCTGCATAACCTCTGAGAGTGTGATCCCTGTTTCCGGATCAACGGTCTCCTGATTCTCCGTTGCTTCGATCTCTGCATCAAATTCTTTTTCTGTCAGTTCTGTTTTGCTCTCCGTTTCAGCAGCACCAGTTTCCTCTGTAGACGAGTCAGCCTCAGAATCCTCAGTTTCTGTCTTATCGGAAGAACCAGCATCCTGATCAGAAGAACTTTCTGACTGCGAATCTTTCTGCTGATCCGCTTCTTTTACCACGATCTTTCGATTGATCTGGTAGGTTGGGTGATCCGTTGTCTGTGGTTCTACATAATAGACTGCCTTATAGGAATTGGCATAATCGGTAGAAAAATCATTCCCGTCCGCATCTTTTGCTTCCTGAAATGTAACTTTTACTTTGCTGTCATCCTGGATCGTAAGACCGGTATAATCACTCTTTACATCGAAATTGTCTCCAACCTTGATCTCATAATCCTTTGCAGTTACCACTTCATCTTCATCCAACTGATCCTTGATCTCCTCATAATACGGAATCTTTTTTACAGATCCAGCATCATCAGAAGCATAGGCAACAGTGGGAGAGAGTACCGTCGATAGAACCGTTACTGCAGTCAGTAAACCGGACATCACCCTGCGTGCTTTCTTTTTCACGTTCATTCTCTTAAATCCTTCCTTTCTGATTCTTTTGTGTATGGTTATCTGTTAGTTTCTGCATATTATCTTTTATACGAAGATGATCGCCTCCTTTCCTGAAATTTGTGCTATTTGGGACAGTCAGCACAAGCTGAGATAACAGCACAAATATATGGCGGTACCTGTTTGTCACAAATACCGCCACATGATTTCTACTGTCATCCTCTTTTTAGATTCAGACATTTTATTTTGATTTAAGATTTAAGCGTTTTCCTGTTTTCTTTCCCGGATCCGTTCCTATATCAGTTTCCATCTCTGATACGTTTTCTTCTGGCAGACACGCAGCTTTTCGCTCTATGCATGTTCAAATCAAATATCACTCCGGGCAGGCTATTCATTTTTCAAGGTACATGAAGGTGTTCTATGCAAACCCTTCATATAACGAAACGCTCAGAGCCTGTTTTACAGTGGTCTAATTCAATTTTTTTGAAATTTTTTTAAAATTCTTCGTTTTCCGCCTTTTTTTTCATCGTTTTTAATGCTCTGTTCAGGAGGTCATTTACACTCTGTTGTTTGATTCCCAGATAATCTGCGACATCCTGCTGACGCATTTCTTCGAAATAAACCAGATTGAGTACCATCTTTTGCCTCTCTGTCAATTCCTTGATCAGCGCATGCAGAATTTCTCTGTCGATAACATCGTCAACAAAATCTTTTGAAGATCCTCTCATAATCTCCGCATCATCTGTAACATCGCTGTTAGAAAACACACCATGATTGGTGCTGATTTTGCTCTGGCTGTATGCCATACGGTCTTCAGCCTCCATCAGCAGACGGATATACCAGTTTTCATTATCAAAGAACTCTTTATTGAATTCCTTGTTATCGCCAGTTACACTCACATATTCATAGTCATCACAACTATGAAGCGGAAATACGGTTGATTGATTTCCTGCTGTATAAAGTACATATCCGTGATCATAAACAGAGATTGTTGTATCTGCATTGATCATTTCCTTTACTACAACTTTGTGTTCCTTCAAGGATTTCACGCTTGGGATTCTCTTCTCCACATCAGCAACTTTCACGATTTTTTTCAGTTCTTTTAATGTCAACATAAAGACCACCTTTCTGCCTTTCGGCTCCGGGTGGTCCATTCCATCTTTTATGAAATTTCTGCACAGACATAAAGAACTGCAGTACAAGAGGTCACGAACTCACCCGTTTTTTTTGAACGGGAGTCCGCGACTCCTTTGTAACGCATGTATCTGCGTTTAGATTAAGTTTGCCAGATTGCCTGGCTTATTCAGTTGATATGTGCATCTTCTGATTCATTCTCTGTTTGCTCTTTGCGAAACATGGAATAATCGCCCATAGCATCGTAAGGACAATGCCTTACAAATTCCTGGTATTCGATTTCAGTCATCTTTGCTTCCTCCTTTGTGTCATATTATCAAAATCTCTATTTACAATTATTTTTGCAAAAAAGAATTCAACCTCTATATAACGAAACGCTGAGAGCCTGTTTTACAGTGGGGTACGACAAAAAAATTTAAAAATTTTTCGAAATACGTCAAAAAAGCCCGACAAAACAAATACTTCAACAATCTCCAAAACCAGAAAAGACTTCTGATCTTGCAGTGTATCCGTAAATGTTTTGCCGGGCTCTTAGTGATTCCAGTCAGGTTCAGCTCCTTGACAAACTCTTGCTGTCTGGTGCGTTCTTGATGGTTCCTGCCAAATCCAACGCTTACTACAGACAGCTCATTCTATTCTGTTATGATCCCTGATTCATCATCTTTCGGGAATACGTCCGCATCCTGGACTTTAATTGTTCATCTCTGATGTGAATCGGACGAACCGACACCATATCATCCTTTACAAATATCTCCAATGTACTGCGACATTTTTTGCACTCCACTTCTGAATCGCTTTGTGCGCTCTTTTCAATAAATGCTCCACATACAGAGCAATGTACATGCCATTTAATAGCACCTGATCCCATATAGGCTTCCTCCTTTAAGCAATAAGATATTTCTCCATTTATTACTCAACGGACCAAAGGGAAATCAAATCCGCCTTATGAGCATCATGCCATCCATTCCGTAAGTGCCAAAGCTACACGAACAGCACGATTTCTATTCTGATCAGATCTGCTTTGTCGATCTGTGCATCCTTTTTTATCCTTTCACCAGCTACCACTCACTCTTTCCGGTATAAAAAATTCCGCTGTGATTAATTAACATGATATTTCAATAGTTTCAAATACATCACCAGTCAGATCACAGATGTCCTGGATCTGAATCTCGGTATCATTAATCCGTAAGTGGACTGATGGATCAAAAAATTCTACGGTTCCAGATAATGTATGGTACTGACCAATTAATGGATTCTTCCATGACTTTTGAAAATAAGTTGCCTGTATCTTCATTCCATATGCCAGGATCCTTAATTTCATATCCAACTCATTTTTCTTTTCCTCAGATAAATCTCTTTTTGGTTCATAAATGATTTCCTGTTGCCGGATTGTTTCATCCAGTCCACGAAGTGCCGCAAATGGAGCAAACTGTTTTGCCCTGCGTCCTACATCCATGGGATGTCTCCTGGAAACCGGTCTTGGTAAATATAAATACGGTTGATATGCACTTGCCAGCACTTTTTGCACCTCCTCTAAGCACGGTGACCACCTATTTGCTCGTTGCGTTCTCTATAAGTAGAACACTCTAGCAGGTTGGATCCCCGCATGATCGCATTCTTCCCATAACGCTGCTTTACATTCAATACTGCTTCCTGTAAATGCCGTTCCTTATCGGTCTGTTTGGGATCATCAAACAGGCTGTACTGCACATAACTTTCAGGAACAACCCTGTTCGCACACACCTCGATTCTTCGGATTCCGGTATATCTGTCTGCAATCCTGAGATATAAATCTTCCACTGCATCTATGATCTTTTTGGAACTGTTACTTTCTCTTTCGAGTTTTACGGTTCCTTTGGATGCCTCATGCTCATACCTGTGGTCATAGGCGATCCATAAGGTGAGAGAGCTTGTTACCAGTCCTTTTTCAAACAGATCCAGGACCAGATTATCTGTCATTTCCCTTACGATCACAAGTGCTTCATCAAAAGAATAATTTCGCATCAGCACCTGACCATTTGAAAGGCTGTGTTCCTCCGAATGATAGTTCTTGATGTCACTCATCCGGCATGTTTCATATCCCCATGCATGATCGATCAACAGCTCTGCATCAATCCCAAACATCTTATACAGCCAGTCTTCGGATCTTAAAGAAGCCATTGCAATATCGCCCATCGTATGGATTCCATAACCGGCCAGTTTTTTTTCAGTCCGGGATCCAATCCTCCAGAAGTCACTTAATGGTTTATGATCCCATAGCTGCTCTCTGTAAGAGAATTCATCCAGGATTCCAATATGGTCATCCACATGCTTTGCTACGATATCCATTGCGATCTTAGCAAGATACAGATTGGTTCCCACACCAGCGGTTGCAGTGATACCTGTTTCTTCCATAACCTCCTGCATAAGCTTTACCGCCATTTCTTTTGCAGTGAGATGATAAAGCTGCAGATAGTTTGTCACATCAATAAAACACTCATCGACACTGTACACATGGATATCTTCTTTTGAGACGTACCGCAGATAGATTCCATAGATCTTTGCGGAATAATCCATATACAGCTGCATCCTTGGCATGGCTGTGATGTACTTCACACAATCCGGTATCTCATGGATCCGGCACCGGTTCTTGATGCCAAGAGCCTTCATAGCCGGAGTGATTGCCAGGCAGATTGTTGACTTTGATCTGGTCGGATCTGCAACCACCAGGTTTGCTTTAAATGGATCCAGCCCACGTTCTACGCATTCCACAGAAGCATAAAAGGACTTTAGATCAATACAGATAATAGAAGTCTGATCCTGACTCACATTGCCACCTCCCATACGTCTTTCCTCTTTCTGTAACATGTATCCCATTTTAACTATCAATGACTGTCTATCTTTCCTGTTTTCTTCAAAATATAGGAAATTCATTTCACATATTCATTGACAAAAGAGGAAATATTGTGTATCTTATAGGAAAGATGTTTCCCTTATCTGTGATTCACATTATAGGAGAGATATTTCCCTTTGTCAAGATTAATTTTTATTTTTCAGGAGACACATTTCCCGTTTTGCCTTGAAGCGGCTAATGAAACTTATAAGACAAGGCTTAGAAAGAGGTATGTTTATGACATTCGGTGAAAAAGTAAGATCATTAAGAAAAGAAAAAAAGATGAGTCAGCAGGAACTGGCCAGCATGGTTGGTGTTTCATATAGGACCATTCGATCCTGGGAAGTAGAAGGACGTTTTCCAAAACAAAATGTTCTGTATCAGAAACTGGCAGATGCATTACAGTGTGATGTTTCTTATCTCATGAGTGAGAATGAAGCTTTTATCACAGAGGCATCCGAACAGTTTGGTAACCGCGGTGCCAAACAGGCTCAGCAGATTCTGGAACAGGCTGCAGCTATGTTTGCCGGTGGATCACTGACAGACGAAGATAAAATAGCTTTTATGGATGAGATCCAGAGCCTTTATCTGGATTCCAAAAGACGTGCAAAGAAATTTACACCGAAAAAATATCTGAAAAACCAAGAGGAAAAATAATAGAAGGCGGGATTATTGTACACCTAATCTGTTACCTTATAGTTACAAGGATATTTCTGCCCTTTTATTTTTTACTTTTGAGGTGATTTATTTGAGAAACACTTACATATATACAGAAACAAAGAAATTAATCAAGAAATATGGAACCCGAGATCCATTTGAGATCATGGATCAGATGAACATTGTTGTCGGGGAAACTTCCAGATATAAGACACTGAAAGGATATTGTTTTATGAGCTGCAAGACGATCTATGTCATGATCAGCAGTTTCCTTTCAGAAGAAGAAAAGATGATCGTTGCCGCCCATGAATTAGGGCATATCATGCTGCATCGTTCCCAGCTGAAAATGGCTCCGATGCAAGATGATACACTCTATAATATGACGGATAATACAGAATACCAGGCCAATCTGTTTGCTGCCGATCTTCTGATTGATGATGAGGAGATCGAAGATATGGTTCAGAACGAAGACCTGGATTATTTCGGACTCTGCAGTTCTCTGAATGCAACTCCGGAACTCATGAGCTTTAAACTATACAGCCTGACAAAACGAGGCCAGGCTTATCATATGCCGATGGAGATTCAGAGTAATTTCCTGGCAAAATAATAAAGGATAAGCGCATTCTACAATAAGAAAACTATAGATTTATCTCACTGAAAGGAGGAACATTTATGTCAAGACATCATATAGAAAAGGTAACTTGTCCTTCCTGCCATCATGAGGGGAATTTTGAGCTCTGGGACAGTATTAATACTGCACTGGATCCTGAAATGAAAGAGAAGGTACTTAATCAATCTATTTTCCTTTATACCTGCCCGAGCTGTGGAGAGACCTTTCGTTTAAACTACTCCACACTCTATCACCAGATGGAAGATCTTGTCATGATTTATCTGGTTCCTGAATCAGAAGTAAAGAAGACATATGAAATATTTTATGAAAAAAATGCTTTGGCTGATTATCGTACCGAAAAGTACTTATACCGGATTGTGACATCAGCAAATCAGCTCGTTGAAAAGATCCAGATCTTTGATGCAGGTAAAGATGACAGGGTAATGGAACTTGTTAAATTACTTGCGACAGATTCTATTCTCAAAAATGATCCCGATATAGAATTTGATGAACTGCGCTTTGCTGTCGACGACGACGGAACAAATATTCTTGTAATCATTAATAAGGGTGAGATTACTGGTGCAGTTGACATTGACAATATGTATGAATTTGCTTCTTCACACTGCAATGATTTCAAGGATCTCCGCGATGATGATGAAATAGTTATCAATAGGGAGTGGATCCTTAACAAACTTGCCGAAGCAGAAAACGAATAGTATATTTGGTGGCTACACCCCCAAGCCCCTGTGGAATCAATAACGCCGGTACTGGATATCAAAATCCCGCACCGGCGTTATTGATTGTAATTATCTTACTTTGATATCATCATAAACTGTCAGCTCTGCAAACTGGAAGTTTCACATTATCTATTACAATGTAAATAATGCTTTTTCGTAGTCCTTAACATAATACTTAATATTGGTTCTACCTTTTTGTATTACAGTATGTCCCTCATTCTCAAGCATCTCCTTTTGTGCCTCAACTCCTCCGGGATACTTTGCATTTAATTCCCCCTTTGCTTTTAATGTTCTCCAATAAGGTGTTTTATCTTCTGCACGCTGATAACTCGCCCATGCAACTATTGAAACAAAAATTCCAGCTGTGATTGGCTCTGTAAAATCAGCACCGCTTTGTTTAGCAAAGTAATCTCTTATTGTACCTACAGTAAGCAATTTACCACAAGGCACAAGTCGCATTACTTTGTCATAGTCAATAGGTGGGGCAAAGTACATTTTATCTCCACCATATTTTTCAATGCTCTTTTCATCTGTTATTATTTGAACTTTAGGCATATCCTTGCTATCCATAAGCATAGCATTAAAATCTTTTTTATCTTCATTTGCCATAAGTATCACCTCCAAGCCAATCATATCTCAATAAATATACTCATGCAATGAGACGGTTTTAAAATTTCTCTCAAAAATTCATATTCGTCTCTCCGTTAAACACACCGGCTTACTGGAATTTATCAGTTAATAAGTTTACTCGCCAGTTTGTATACTTGATTTATTTCTTTGCTTTCTAACTTCCAGTTATTGAGTTCATCTTTAATCAGCTCCGGAAATTTTTTACTAATATCTCTTAAAGCATTACCTACTGATTTCCTAACATATTCACTCGGATCTTCTTTTAAGGCTACAATCCGCCTAATTGCTTCATTCGGATTATCTTTGAAATATGGTCTACTTGTCCATATTCTTAATCCTTCCGTAACTGCTCTCCTCGTATTTGGATTATCATTTTCTAACCATTCATCAATGATCGGAAGTGCTTTTTCATATCCTGTATTTTTGCAAAATTCATCAAATGCCTTTGCTAATACTTCCTGAACTCTCCAATTAGCATCTTTAGAAACTTCATCTCTCATAAATGTCAAAATATCATTTTGTTCTGATAAGTATCCAAAAAGAAATACACCGTACATTCTTACTTGATAGGTATTTGAGTTATAAGCTAAAAACGCCAACTTCTTGACAAATTCTTTATCATTAGATTTATAATCGGATAAGGCTCTTTTTTCTTCCTCTTTAAAACCATTTTCTATCAAAGAAAATTCTTTTTCTAAACTCGCAATATAATTTTCCAAACAAAATCACCTTACTTTCAAATTCAAATTTTCCTGTTATACAAACTTGAAGTTACATAAATCTGCTTATCAGATTATATGCTGTGACTACATAGACAAAAATCGCTATGCCTGCAAATATCATAGCATCTTTCTTCGCACCTTTATCATAACACTCCTTTGCATTTGTCAACATAGTTAATCCCATAAAGACAAACATAATCGGCAGTGTTATATCAGTAGAAACTATGTTTATCAGTCCCAGTGAGCCAAAAATAATAGTTAATACGCTGAATATTGCTTTCCATATACGCATACATAGTCCTCCTTTGCAAATTACGATTTGCACTTCAAATCGTTTTCTTCATTCTATCACAGCATCTATTATTTTGCCATCAATCTTTCGAACCAGGTATCCATGACAATAATAAACTGGCTTGCCCCTTTCCATTCTTGCAGCATTTCATCCAGAGTTTTGTGCTTCACATATTTCTGTACATACACCCAGGTGGCAACACTGCTGGCCTGAGAAATAATTCCTGCTATAATTTTACGCATAGTTTCTTCAAATTCCGCGATTTCTTCTTTTGGAACGATGTCATAGAGATCTGGAATCTGAAAATTTTCCTTCTCACAATTTTCATCCACATCAATTAGATCTGCCGTCACTCTCTTTCTGGATTCCTCAGGTAATTTCAAATATTGCCAGATCATTGAGACCACTTCGGACGGTGTGTCTTTTTTGATTGGTGGTAATTGTATAAAATCCTTCTTTTCACTCATTTTCATATCCTCCTCAAGATAAAATAAAGTCAATAATACATTCTCTTGTCATGTCCAGTACAGTATCTACAACCACTCCTGCAAACAGAATCAGATACAGAATAGTGCTCAGCACAAACAGGAATGCAACCTGAACCCAGTCATGGTAACAGTATGCAGTCGCTATAATCAACAATGTGAATATAAATCCAAGAATTCCTCTGACAACCGCATATGTCTGTACTGTCATCTTCACTGCCAGGCCAATTACAAAAAGGATCAGCCATACCGGCAGTAATAATATCTTCCCAGCAAGTTTTAAAATAAACATGTGCACCTCCTATCTTACCAGTCCTGGCATATCATGGTTCACCTCTGCCTGATAATACCCGTTCATCGTTGACGGTGCATTAAACAGGGCTGCTAATAAATATTTCTTGATGTTCTTCACCTTTGTGGTGTTACCACTCATACAGTGTAAGACATACTCGATATGTGAATAGGTCAGCATCAGAAATTTTTTCTTCACCAGTGATGCCGGATACCAGTTGCTGGCAATCAAAATCTTGTCATTTTTACACATCACAGTCTCTACGATCAGGTTCACGATTTCATCTACCTGCCGCATATCGTCATGATGGGTTACTTCCAGTGATTCATAATCAATGGTCTCTTTGACAAGATTTTCATAAGCCTGATAATCCTCAGAGCGGTTATCGCTATCAAATCTTTTCTCATCCACAGATATGATATGATTAGATTTATTATCATTCATTTCAGTATCACTAAGATTAGTATTATTAGGGTTTGAAATGTAAACTTCTTGAAGTTTGTTTTCGGGACTTCTAGAAGTTTGATTTTGGGACTTCATGAAGTTTGAATTGTAAACTTCTGTAGATTCCTCATTTTCCAAAGAAGTTTGTTTTTTAAACTTCTTTAATTCCTCTTCAAATTTTTTCTCATCTGTTTTCTCGGGCATAAAGGTTTTCACGTAGATAACGTTCACCTTTCCAAATCCCTGTCTGCGTTTCTCAATCAGACCAATTCCTGTTTCGTCATCCAGTTCTCTCATGGATTTAATGGCTTTATTTCTGCCACAGTTCAGTAATTCCATGATATCTTCGATGGAAAAGTAGATATATGCTCTGTTTTTGTCGTCAAACCACTGATTCTTGATGGAAAGAGACATTCGATCCAACATCAGTCCATATAAAATTTTAGCATCGCTCGATAAATCTTTAAAATAACTGTCTGTAAATAATACTTTTGGTATGCGGTAGAAGCTGAACTGATCAGCTTCGGTACCGTAAAAATAATTAAATGTCATTTTTTTCTCCATAATTTCCTCCTTTCATTTTCTGCTAAGAAGTCCTCTTTTTAAACTTCTTTGACTTTGTTTTCTTAGCTTTTTCTATCCTTAACAGGTCTGTTCCTGCATCCATTTTTCTAATAATGATTCAATCACCTGCTCCATATCTTTGGCTGTATAATCATCCGGAAAGTACTTTGTCAGTTTCTTTTCTGAGAAAGTAAGAGACCGGGATACTTTCTTTGCCATCACACAGTTATTGAAAATTGATAACATCTGGATCTGATTGATTGGTCCATCATTCAGCTGATTTCTGAGTGCTGCAATCTGCTTTGGTTTAATAAATCCGGTGTCGCTGATATATTCGTAGATCCATCCCTGTACTTCCTTATCGATGTAGGAGATATCGACAGCAACCGTGAATTGAAGCTTTTTGTTATCTACCAGATCAAGAAGTTCTGGAATCAATTCTGTCAGGCGAATGTAACGCTGAATCTGTTTAGAACTTTCTCCGACTTGCTCCGCTAATACATCCCTAGATACTGTTCCTATTAAATTCTGGTCATTTTGGCCAGAATTACTTTTTGGCCTTCCTGCTTGTCTTTTCATTGCCTCTAGTTTCATCTTATAAGCAAAAGCTTTCTCACTCGGCAACAGTTCTTCTCGCTGAATGTTAGCGTCCACCATAGCTACAATGGCATCATCATCTGATAATTCTCTTACGATAGCCGGAATAGTCGTCAGTCCTGCAAGCTGTGCTGCATGCATTCTTCTGTGACCGGACACCATTTCATATTCTTCATTTTCATCCATGCGAAGCAGTACCGGTGTCAGCACTCCATTGATCTTTACACTTTCTACCAGATCCTGCATCTTTTCATCATCCAGCACCTTGAACGGATGATTCTTAAACGGATGGATCTTACTGATCTCTATCTCCATTGCAGATTCTTCATTTACTACTCCGAGCAGTTCGTCAATACTTGCCAGCTTAATCTTTTCGCCACTTCTATTTTTCATTCTTCAAAACCTCCTGTGTTAAGTTCATATATGCTTCGGCAACCTTTCCTTTCGGACAGTGCATGTAGATACTTTTTCCCTCTGCACTGGTCTCAGCAGCTTTTACGGACATCGGAATCACATTTTCAAATACTTCAATCTGGCTTCCGTAGGTTGTATGTACTCTCGATGCAATGTCCCTTGCGTAATTGGTTCTGAAATCTACCATAGTCAACAGAATGCCCTCAATCGCCAGTTTCCGGTTCAGTCTTTTCTTTACTGTAAGAATGGTCTTAATCAGCTGCTGAAGCCCTTTCACCGGCAGATATGCGGCTTGCACAGGTATCAGCACGGAATCGGAAGAGACCAGTGCATTGATTGTCATCATACCAAGGCTCGGCATACAGTCGATCAGGATATAATCGTATCGAGATCTTATCGCATCGATATATTCCTTCATGATCATTTCTCTGCTCATAACATTTCCCATCGTTACTTCCAATGCGGAAAGCTCAATATTTGCCGGAAGAAGATCTACATTTTCCTGGTGATGTAAGATACCATCTTTCAAGGAGATTTCTTCTTCATTGATGACATCCATCATGATCGTTGCCAGTGTGATGCGAAGATCATCCGGTTCCTCATATCCAAGACTTGCGGTTAAACTTCCCTGTGGATCCGCGTCGATCAGCAACACTTTCTTACCTTCTCTTGCCAGTCCAATGCCTACATTTACCGTTGTGGTGGTCTTTCCGACGCCACCTTTCTGGTTTACTACGGATATAACTTTACACATGTTTTCTTCCTCCTTTAACTTTCCCATGATTCTTTTTTCCATAATTTCAACAGTGCCAGTATTTCCCGTTTCATCATTGCCGGTGTATAAGAATTTGGAAAATACTTATGTAACTGCTCGTTTGTGAATGCCACTCTTGTGATCTCACCCTTTTTCACTTCACACATGATTTCTTCCATCTTTTCCAGTGACAACTGTTTTTCTTTACTCAATTGCCGGATCCTCTGGGCCTGTGAGAGTGACGGGATTGCCTGTGCATACTCCATTGCTACAAGTAGTTCCTTTTGTTCTTTTTCACTCAATGCAGCTATTTCTACAGCCGGACAAAAAGAAATAATCTCATCATCCAGTTTCTGCAGCATTTCCGGTATCAGTTTTGTCAGTGAGATATAACGCTGCACTTGTTTTGGGCTATCACCACAATCTTCACTGATGATTTCTATTGCCCGCTTTCTTGGTGTTTTGTGGTCAACTTGGCTCTTTTTTCGACCACTTTTTCTTTTTAATACGTCATTCTTTAGTTTGTAAGCAAAAGCTTTTTCACTGTAGCTGATCCGTTCTCTGTGAAGATTGGAGTCCACCATGCTTAAGATGGAATCATCTTCACTTAATACTCGGATGATCACCGGTACTTTACGATATCCCAGTTTCTCCGCAGCATGTTTTCTTCTGTGACCGGATATGATCTCATAGTATCCATCCGGTACCGGTCTGACGATCAGCGGATTTAATATTCCATACTTCTCAATGCTTTCCTGCAGAAGAAACATTTCCTTATCATCTTTCACCTGAAACGGATGCTCTTTGAACGGTCGAAGACGCTCAATCTCAATTTCTATGATTCTTTCTTCGTTTTCTCCTGATTGCCTGTTTGGTTCAGTCATCTTGACTCCTTTCCTCCAGGATTCAGGACACTAAAAAATGCCTGCCTGGAACTTTTATAGATAGTAAAGTTCCAAACAGACATTGCTGTTTGACCATTAGCTGTAGCTAATAGAATTGAATACTGTTTCAGCTAATTCATGTTTGCAAGTTTGGGAGAGATTGTTTCTTTTCCCGCCTTTTCTCTGATTTACATCCCCGAATAAGGGGTGACAACAGAGCGGAACCCAAATGTTAGCTGAACTTCCTAAAACCCATGTTTGCAAACCGGTAATTTTGATTAGCTGTCAGCTAACAAAAATCGGATTGCGTTAGCTGGAAATTGATCATTTTGAATGGAATTTTGTGTCACGAACGTGATTAGAAAATAACAAAAGCGTTCGTTGTCAGCTAATCCAGCTAACATTTTCGAACGCTTTGAAGCCCGTCGCCAAGAGGATTTGAACCTCCGACCCCTCGCTTAGGAGGCGAGTGCTCTATCCAGCTGAGCTATGACGACACATGCCGCAAACCCTTGATTTTACTGGGTTTCTGGGATTTTTCCCTTCGGCCATATATAAGATTATCAACTCTTCTTCGAGTTGTCAATCTACAGATTTTTTCGATTTGGTAACATTAGAACGTTCCCCAATTCGGGGAATGCTTTGTTGTCACCATTAGCATTTTTCAGAATAGATTCGAACTGAAAGTTGTTTTTCATTTTTTCCCTTTTGGGAATGCCTCGGCTTTCGCTTAGGAGGACCCCGTTATATCCATTTAACTAAGGGAACAAATACTTGTTTATTATATTCCAACTATCAGAGAAGTTCAATCTTTTTCTTTCATCAGATTAGTGATTTTTTTAAAATCACTAATCTCTGTAATTAATACTTCCCTGTAACCAGATGTTTCCTTTGAACCTTCTTCCAACTGCTGGTTCACCAATCAGATCTTTCTGATTGATGCAGATTGGAAATTCTACATCATTACATTTGATATCTATCGCATAAACATTTTCTTCTGTATACGAATTTTGCAATAGCCTGCAATCCATGATTTCACCAAGAATGGAATACTGATCACTTTCAATTCCATAAGGCATAAAGTAAGAATCCACAATACTCAAAATGTCTTCATGCTGTACACGTCTTGAAAGAAGGGAATAAGTGTCGATATCTTCCAAAGTCAGATTCTCGATAGCATCTTCATCTCCCTTTCTGGCTGCAGCGATCAATCCATTTCTTTCGTTCATAGTCTGTTCTGTCAGCTTCTGCTTATGTTCATCTTTATTAATAGGAAGTAAAATTTTTCCTTCTGTAGAAAGCGCAGCAAGCACTGTTCCATTTGCCTGACTCATGTAAAATTTATTATTTTTCACAGCCAGATAATCCGCCACATTCTGCAAATAAAAAATCAATGTAACGCCAAGTCTTACCTCATCACAGATTCCTGCATAAGACTCTTTTTCCGCATGTTTTTCAATATCAATCTGTTCCGTCGTTGAAATTTTATTACCACAAAAATAAGGATAGTAGTAGCTCATCTCAAAAGAATCATTCTCATTAAATGTTCCTCTCAAAGACAGTCCAAAGAAATCTCCAAACTCGATAGAGAGTTCTGCAAACTCATTACCTTCGGAATCCTCTGCCACTTTCTGCAACATTGGTCTCTCTATTATTTTTTGAAAAATATCATTCAGCTCTTCTTTTGTGATTTTTGAAAAACCGACTGCTCTTAAAAATTTGTGCATACTACTATCCTCCTTTCCGATTTTTAAAATTATGTAAACCAATTTTACTATTTACAAGACGGACTTTATTATATAATATGTCTTTCTATTTTGCAATGTTATTTTCCCCCATTGCGTTGTTTAATGCTTCCTGTTCTTCACCAGATAAAACAATCACTGAATTTCCATCAATGATTTCTTTAATATAAGTATAACAGCCCTCTCTTGTGTGCATTGCATTAATGATAAATCCATTATTTTTCACATCAAGCATTGCCAGAGAAAAACTCAGCTTGCCACCCATCTCATTAAATGCATCATATTTTACAAGTCCCATTTTCTGATATGTTCTCTGCATGTTCTGGAATAAGGTTTTTATATTTTTTTCGTTTGCGGAATTTGCATTTATCAGATCATCTACCTGATTTAACCTTTTAATAAGTGTATCCTCTAAGTTTTTTGCATTTTTTCCTTTCATAAAAATCTTATAGCTCTTTTTCAATTTACTCATTTGAACTACATTTATAATCATTAAAATAATAAGTATTAAAACAAGTGCTGCTAGTCCAATGATAATATAATCTGAATCAAATCCTAAATACTGTGAAATCATTTTTTCTCCTTCTGCTGTTTCATATAACGAACTTATTTTTATTGAATCGATTTTTATAAAAATACTCTATTATTTTTCTATAGTTCTGAATAAATCCATAATGCGATCCAGTTCATCCATGGAATAATATTCGATTTCGATTTTTCCTTTTTTGTTATCTTTCTGATTAATAGCAACCTTTGTTCCAAAAATTCCTTTCATCTTCTCTTCCAGGTCATGGCAGATTGCTTCTAATTTCGGATCTATTTTTTTATTCTTTTCCGTATCTTTCTGATTTTTTTCCTGCTGGATTTTTTTTACTAATTTTTCTGTTTCACGAACGCTTAACTTTTCGTCAAATATCTGCTGAGCTACCGTGTATTGTTTTTCCAGATCATTAAGACCTAGCAGTGCTCTGGCATGGCCGGTAGAAATCATATCATCAATAACCATCTGTTGAACTTTTTCATTTAATTTCAGCAAACGCATTGAATTTGTTACTGCTGTTCTGCTTTTAGATACACGTTCCGCTACTTCATCCTGTTTTAAATTGAATTCTGTTAAAAGTCTTTTATATGCAATTGCCTCTTCAATTGGATTTAAGTTTTCACGCTGAATATTTTCAATAAGTGAAATTTCTACAACTTCCTGTTCTGTTAATTTTTTGATAATAACAGGAACCTCTTTTAAATTAGCAAGTTTGGCAGCTCTCCATCTTCTTTCGCCAGCAATGATCTCATAGTAATCATCTTTCTGTTGCACAAGTAATGGTTGTAAAACACCAAACTGTTTGATGGACTCTGCTAATTCCAAAAGTGCATCCTCATCAAAATTTTTTCTTGGCTGTTCTCTGTTTGGTTCTACTTTATTAATGTTAACGAGTATACCTTCCACTACTTTTTCATCTTTTTTAACAGCTGGTTTTGTTGTTGCTGTTGTTGTTTTTGCAGTATTTACTTTATTAGTAATAAGTGAATCAAGTCCCTTGCCTAATCCATTTTTCTTTGCGGTTGCCATATTTTAAATATCCTTTCTATCTATTACTTCTTTTGCAAGTAAACGGTAACTTTCTGCTCCGGCAGATTTGGAATCATATAAGTTAATTGGCAATCCATAAGATGGTGCCTCTGCCAGACGAATATTTCTTGGTATCAATGTATCATATATTTTTGCATCTAAATTATTTCTTACATTTTCAACTACCTGATTAGAAAGATTTGTGCGCACATCATACATTGTAAAGACAACCCCTTCAATCAAAAGATTTGGATTTAATCTTTGTTGTACAAGATCAATGGTATGTATTAACTGGCTCAATCCTTCCAGCGCATAATATTCACATTGAATCGGAACCAGGACAGAGTTTGCAGTTGTCATTGCGTTAATTGTCAGCATATTTAAAGATGGCGGACAATCAATTACAATAAAATCATAATCTTCTTTGATATAATCAACAGCATTTTTTAATATGTATTCCTTTTCTGGAATACCTAATAATTCAATTTCAGCTCCGGCAAGATTTACATTTGATGGAATTACTTTCATTCCGTCTACAACCGTATCCGTCATACTTTCTTTAATGGAACATTCATCAAGCATTAACTCATAAACTGTATTTTCCACTTCATTTTTATCTACTCCAAGTCCACTTGTCATATTTCCCTGTGGATCAAGGTCAATTGTTAATACTTTTTTTCCTGCTTCCGCAAGACAAGCAGCCAGATTAATTGCTGTTGTTGTCTTACCAACACCACCCTTTTGGTTTGCTACTGCTATAATTCTACCCATTATATTTTCCTTTCCCATAGTTCTGTTATTAGCTATTATGTTTCTTTATTATAATATAAATAAAGACTGTTCTGTGAATCATGTGTTTTTTCGTGTATGATATAATCTACCGAGCGAAGCGGGTATAGATAACGATCATAGATTTGTGCTTCATGATATAATCAATTTTCATTCCATAATAGCTGGATATTTTTACTATTTTATAAGCAGATATTTTTGTTGTTTTTTTCTACGTTGTATATTATAACACTTCTATATTTCAAATGCTATGATTAATTATCCAAAAATGTTTCACGTGAAACATTCATATTTTTATTGTGTCACTTCAAACTATAGTATTTCATATTATAAGAGTCTACTAAATATTGTTAAAATATAAAATAGACCTTAAAATGTTTCACGTGAAACATTTTAAGATCTTAACTATTGATTGTTTGTCTTTTTTCCTAAATTATCAATCCATTTATATATAAGCAGTAATAGTATTAGGCAACCGATTGTTACGATACCGGCTTTACTTAATTCATTGTTTTTATACTCAGTTTTTGGCAAAACCGAATTAATTGTTGAACCATAATAATAATGATCCTTTGTATAAGCTGGGAACATATCTCCTACATTATATTGAGAATACTCTTTTTGATTTACTTGCATCCGCATATCAGTATCATATCCATAGTGAAAGAAATAATTCGTTGCACCTGATTCTGAACCATTATAGTCCTCTACAGTTTCTTTATCTGTTATTACTATATCTTCAATGTAATAATCAATCCCCTCAACCATTTCCGCAATCATTTTATGAAATGATATTTCCGTTACTATTATTTTCAAAAATAATAACACAAAGATAATTGATAATGCGATTAATGATATATTCACAAATTTTCCAAGTAATCTATTTTCGTCTTTCATCTTACTCTTATATATTTTGTTACCCATATGTGTTTTTCCTTTATATATAATTTATCTGCCTAATAGATTTATGAATTTATTTTAATTGGGAAAAGTGTCTCTTTTAGAAATATATATTTCAAAAATCCGATTCATCTTTTTCTTCAATCAGATCAGTAAGAATTTTCATAACAGAACTTAATTCCAATCTGCATCGAACTGGATCAATATCAATCAACCGGCTGCATAACTCCACCCGGTTTAAAACGTTCTTGATACCATCAAGTAAATTATCTTCCGATGATTCCTTTTCATCGTCACTTACTATATTCTGTTGTGTCATTGCCTCCGTATATTCCTGAACAATTTCAATTTCTCGATTTTCTTCTTCCACTATCTGATCTAATTGTTCTATCTTACTAGAATATTCTTTGATAGAATTTTTCAAATTTTCTATAGACTCATTGATACTTTTCTGTTCTTCCATCAGTTCATTAATTTTAGCTTTATTCTTTGAATTAACATTTCTAGGTGTAAACAGTTCATAGCACGAATCATTTGTTTCCTCCAACATTTTTATCATTCCGGTATTTTCTTTTAATTGAATTTCCAATAAATTTAACTGTTTTTCTAATGCATGTTTTTGTTCGAAATAAGAATCTTTTATTTGCTGTAAATATTCTATAACCATAATCACTTGTTCCTTTACTTCTGAGTAATCATCAATAATGCTACTATTCTCGACTGGCACTGCTCATTGCATACGCACATTATACCATATCATTATTTTAAAAACAATTATACTACATTTATAGTTATCTTATTTTTCTAAGTATACTAAAATTTTCAAAATATGTAAAAGAAATGAATGATTTTTCAAAAATTAATTTGTATATGTTATAAAAAGCGGATATAATATTATTAAATAAAGATTTATGATTATGAAATGGTGAAACGATTTTTCAATTATATCAAATACATTTTTAATGATCATAAAATAAATGAGGAGGTTTTTATGAAAAAGAATATTAAACATTTTTTTCTGCTGACAGCTCTTGCCGCTGGAACAATCCATTTTGTTAACAGATTTATTAATATGACAGCCGATATCAAGAATATTTTAAAATCCGAAAACGGCAATTTTTACGATTGGAAAAACGGACAGATTTATTATACGAAACGCGGATCAGGCAGTCCGTTATTGCTGATTCACGATCTGAATCCGGTCAGCTCTTCTTATGAATGGTGCAAAGTGATTCGAAAACTGGAAAAGAAACATACTGTCTACACACTGGACTTACTTGGATGTGGACGCTCTGCAAAACCGTACTTAACTTACACCAATTATTTATATGTTCAGCTTGTGACGGATTTTATCCAAAATGTAATTGGAGAAAAAACAGATATTATTGCATCAAATGAATCAATCTCCTTTGTAACATTGGCTTGCAATATGAATAAAGATCTTGCAAATTCTATTATTGCGATCAATCCGACCTCTTTGAAAGAGCTTCATATTACAACCGATAAATATGCATCTGTGAAAAAAACTTTATTGGAACTCCCTGTGATTGGAACCTTCCTTTACAATATAAAAGTGAGCAATACCAACATCACCAAGGATTTCCGTGAGGAATATTATGCAAGGCCACAGCTGGTTTCTTCCAAATTGATCGACGCATATTATGAGGCAGCACACATGAATTTCAGTCATGGTAAATATTTAATGGCAAGCATGGAAGCAAATTACACAAAGAACAGTATCGAACATGCGCTGAAAAAATTAGAAACTCCAATTTATGTGATTGAAAGTCGAAACATGAAAGATGCAATCGCAATTGCAGATTCTTATAAAAAGACAAACTCCAGAAATGAAATCGTATACTTATCCAACTGTAAAAAATATCCACAGTTAGAGATTGCCGATAAAGTTGCGGAAGCAATTGATATGTTTTTAAAGTAGGATTATTTTCGAATTTAATAATAAAAAGAAAAAACTCCTGTCCTCCAAATGATGCATTAAAAACACGTTTTATAATAGAATGTAAAAATTTTTTACATTTAAGCATGTTATTGCATCATAAAAAAGACAGGAGTTTATGTATATGGTGATTTATTTTATCACCCAATTATTACATCACTCAGTAACTATTATTTTTACAACGGTGTCTTTGTCGGTGTTCCAGCTTTTCTCGGATAAGTTTTTGGCGTTCCCTTCACCTTATCGATCACGACAAACGATCTTTTCTGCTCATACAGATCAAATTTATAGACTTCTTTCATTTTTCCTCCAAGCAAAAATGTTGCATTTTTTGCATTAGCAACTTCCTCTTCAATTTCACCGGATTTGTAAGAAATAAAATTTCCACCTATTTTTACAAAAGGAACACAATACTCTTCTAAGGAAGAAAGGTTTGCGACTGCCCTTGAGACAACCAGATCAAACTTTTCACGGTATTCCTTATTTTTTCCAAGCTCCTCCGCTCTCGCATGAAGTGCTTCAATATCTTTTAATCCAAGTTCCTCTATCACTTCCTGTAAAAATAATATTCTTTTATTCAGAGAATCAGCAAGTGTCACCTTCAGATTCGGAAATGCGATTTTCAAAGGAATCCCCGGAAATCCGGCGCCGGTTCCCATGTCCATCACTGAAACTTCTTTTTTGAGATCATACACTTTGATCAGGGAGAGACTGTCCAGAAAATGTTTTTCAATGACTTCATCAAATTCTGTGATTGCAGTCAGATTCATAACTTTATTTTTTTCCACCAGCATCTCATAATATCTGATAAACTGCTGTATCTGATTATCGCTTAATTCAATCTGAAGTTCTTCCAGACCTTTTAAAAATTTTTCTAAATTATATGTCATTTTATATTTCCTTTATGATATTTCATCTGCTCCATATAAACCAAAAGTACCGAAATGTCTGCCGGGGAGACTCCTGAAATTCTCGATGCCTGGCCAATTGATAACGGTCTGTAAAGTTTTAACTTCTGTCTGGCTTCAATACGGAGGCTTGGTACTTCATCATAATCAAAATCTTCTGCTATTTTTTTATTTTCCAGTTTTTTATAATGCTCTACCTGTTTGATCTGCCGCACAATATATCCATCATACTTGATATTGATATTAACCTGTTCAACTACATCATAAGGCAGCTCAGGTCTTTCCTTATCAATCACAGCTAATTTTTCATAATCAAGTTCAGGTCTGCGGATCAGTTCGGTTAAAGTTGTTCCTGTATTTAACGGAATACTTCCGTAACTTTCCAAAAGAGCCTGAACCTCTTTATTAGCACCGATCTTGACTCCGGCAACACGTTCAATCTCTTTCTGGATCAATACTTCCTTCTGGCAGACCCAGTCATAACGCTCCTGTGAAATCAAACCAATCTCATATCCTTTTTTTGATAAACGGAGATCAGCATTATCCTGACGAAGCAGCAAACGGTATTCTGCACGGGAAGTCATCATGCGATACGGCTCATGATTTTCTTTTGTCACAAGATCATCAATCAAAACTCCTATATAAGCCTCGGAGCGATCTAATATCAGCGGTTCTTTTCCGAGAATGCTCATGGCTGCATTGATTCCGGCAACTAACCCCTGACAGGCAGCCTCCTCATAACCACTGCTTCCATTAAACTGACCACCTGAAAACAGTCCTTTGATATTTTTAAATTCCAGAGTAGCATACAACTGATTTGGATTGATACAATCATACTCAATCGCATAAGCATTACGGACAATTTTCACATGTTCAAGTCCCGGCAGGGTGCGGTACATTTCATGCTGGACATCTTCCGGTAAAGAGGAAGACATTCCACCAACATACATCTCATTCGTATTTATTCCTTCCGGTTCAATAAAAATCTGATGTCTGTCCTTATCCGCAAATTTTACAACCTTATCTTCAATGGAAGGACAGTATCTTGGTCCTGTACCTTCAATAATTCCTGCATAAATCGGAGAGCGGTCCAGGTTATTCCTGATGATCTCATGTGTTTTCTCATTTGTATAAGTCAGCCAGCAGGAAACCTGATCGATCTGCACATCTTCAGGATTAGTTGTAAAGGAAAAAGGTACAACTCTCTCATCACCCTTTTGCTCCTGCATTTTTGAAAAATCAACAGACCTTTTGTCGATTCGTGCAGGCGTTCCTGTCTTAAAACGGAACATTTCAATTCCATGCGCTTTCAGGGAATCTGTCAGATGGTTGGCTGCCTGCAGACCGTTTGGTCCGGTGTATGTGATCATCTCACCGGTCAGACATCTTGCGCGAAGATAAGTTCCCGTGCACAATACGACTGCTTTACAATGATAAACCGCACCTGAAAACGTTTTCACACCTGTCATTTTCTGAATCTCTTTTCCATTTTCCAGCGCTGCTGTTTCCGTGATAATTTCAGAAACTTCTGCCTGACGGATGGTAAGATGATCGGTATTCTGAAGCGTCTTCCGCATCTCCATACTATAATTCATTTTATCTGCCTGCGCACGCAGTGAATGAACGGCCGGACCTTTGGATTTATTTAACATCTTAGACTGGATAAATGTCTTATCGATATTTTTTCCCATCTCACCACCGAGCGCATCGATCTCACGAACCAGATGTCCCTTGGAACTTCCACCAATATTCGGATTACACGGCATCATTGCGATACTGTCTACACTCACGGTAAAAATAATCGTTTCCAGTCCGAGTCTCGCACACGCCAATGCTGCCTCGCATCCGGCATGTCCGGCTCCGACTACAACCACATCATATTCTTCCTCTACATACGGAATCTTCTTCTCTTCCATTTCTCTGTCCTCAACTCATATAAGATTTTGAATGATTCTCTTTCACATTTACAATCTGCAAATTATTTTTTATTTACCCATACAGAATTTACTGAAGATTTCATTTACCAGATCATCTTCCACAGATTCTCCGATAATATTTCCAAGTTCCTCGTAAGCATTCATCAGATCAATGGAATAAAAATCTTCCGGCATATCATCTGCAATACTCTGCAATACTAAATGTAAACTTCGTAAAGCTTCCTGTAAAGATGTTTTATGCCTGATATTCGTAATATAAACTTCATCATTAAATGTAACTTCCCCTGAGAAGAACATTTCTTTGATCGTTTCTTCAAGATCATCCATTCCGGTCTGCTCTTTTGCAGAAATTGATATCATTTTTTTATCCAGATGTTTTCTGATATCTTCCACAGTTGTGACCGGACTTAAATCAGATTTATTTAACAAAACGATTGCATGTCTGTCTTTCAATAATTCCATGATCTCATGATCATTTTCATCTAACGCTGTGGATGTGTCAACTACATAAATAACAAGATCGGCATTATTCAAATATTTCTTTGCACGTTCCACACCGATTTTTTCCACGACATCTTCCGTATCACGGATTCCGGCGGTATCAATGATATTCAATAAAATACCGTTTAAATTAATCTGTTCTTCCAGAACATCTCTTGTTGTTCCCGCAATATCTGTAACGATTGCCTTCTCTTCTCCAACCAGAGAATTTAAAAGAGAAGATTTTCCGGCATTCGGCTTTCCAACAATAACAGTTGAAATACCTTCTTTTAACATTTTTCCATTATCACTGTTTGCAAGCAGTTTATCAATTTTTTTTATCACATCCGATACTATACCGGATAGTTTTTCCGGATATCCATCCAGACTTATGTGCTCCGGATCATCTAATGCACTTTCGATAAATGCAATCTCATGTAAAACAGTTCCGCGGATTTCTTTAATTTTTTCTGAAACAGAACCGGAAAGCTGGCTCAACGAACTTTTTAATGCAAATTCATTCTTGGAATTGATAACATCAATAACGGATTCTGCCTGTGAGAGATCAATTCTTCCATTTAAAAATGCACGTTTTGTAAATTCACCCGGCTCTGCAGGACGCGCACCATATTTGATCACTGTTTCTAAAATTCTCTTCATGACATAAACGCCACCATGACAGTCTATCTCAACCGTATCTTCCCTGGTATAACTTTTCGGTTCTCTCATCAGAACAACCATAACTTCATCGATCACTTCATCTCCATCATGAATATGACCATAGTGAATTGTATGCGTTGGCATATCTTCTAACTTTTTCTGATTCTTCATTTCAAAAATACGGTCTGTGATAGAAACTGCCTCGTCTCCGCTGATTCTTACGATTCCGATTCCTGAACTTGTCATTGCAGTTGCAATTGCAGCAATGGTATCCGTTCCCATAGTGATATCCTTTCCATGTACAAAACTGCACGCCGCAAAACTTCATAAGAACCTGCCATATCATTTCCGGCATTTTCATAAAGCTTTGTAACGTGCAGCTTCTGGTCTTTTAAATTCTATACTTGAATTTATCTTTCTCTATCTCTTTTTAAAGTAACAACCACATGTCTGTATGGTTCTTCGCCCTCGCTGTGTGTTGTTACAAACTTGTCATTCTGCAATGCAGAATGGATAACTCTTCTCTCAAAAGGATTCATTGGTTCTAAAGAAACAGGACGTTTTGTTCTCTTTACTTTGTATGCAATGTTCTTTGCAAGATTCTCCAATGTCTCTTTTCTTCTCTTGCGGTAATCTTCTGTATCAATCTTAACTTTAATGTATTCCTCAGAATTTTTATTCACTGCAAGGTTTGCAAGATACTGCAGGGAGTCGAGAGTCTGTCCTCTTTTACCAATGAGGATACCCATGTCATCTCCTTTCAGTTCTACGTTGTAAGTATTACCATCTTCTGCTTTTTCAATAATGATCTCAACTTTAAGATCCATAGCAGCAAAGATTTTCTGTAAAAATTCTGTGATATCACCTTCTACAGAATATTTCTTACGAACTTTGATCACAGCATCTTTTCTTGCGATTCCTAAAAATCCTGTGCTTCCTTTTTCGATTACTTCATATTCAATCTGATCACTGGTAGCTCCAAGTTTTATAAGAGCTTCTGTGATAGCATCATCGACTGTTCTTGCTGATACTTCAATATACTCCATAACAATAACCTCCACATATACGTTATCTTACCAACACGTTTTTGAAAAATAATCTGTTAGTTTTTCTTATTATTTCTCTCGTTAAATTCACGGACCAGGTTTGCTTTTGCAGCCATACTTCCAGGTTTTGCATTCGCTTTCAATGCATTTGCCTTCTCAAGTTCAAGTTCTTTCTCTGCAGTTGTCTTAACAGAGCTCTTGGAACTTGCTGTAACCTGTCTTGTGTTCATACGTGCAGCATTGGAAATCTGGTTTTCAGAGATTCCCATCTTCTCACGTTTTTTCTTTGCTTTTTCCTGATTCTTTGCAATAATATCATCCAGATCGATCTTATCAAAATGTTTATTTAAGAAGAACTGCTGGATACTTCTTACAACCGCACTTGCAATCCAGTAGATACCGAGACCGACCGGAACAGTAAAACACATTACCAGGGAGAATAATGGCATGGTGCGGTTCATCATCTTCATCTGCTGAGCCATCTGGTCATTATCTCCGCCTGCTGTTGCAGCCGTTGGCATTAACTTGATATTTAAAACCTGTGTCAAATAAGAAATCACAGGAATCAGTAATGCAAGAACTGCCATCAGAATACTTCCACCTGCAAATGCAGCTTTGATGATCTGAAATGGAGTATCTGAAATATTTAATCCTATAAAGTTGTTTACATGAGAAACTACACCATATGTAGAATCAATGGAATCTGTGAGCGCCGGGAATGACTCTCTTAAGGAATCCCATCCGGTAGAACTCATTTTTGATAAAACATCTACTACATAATTCTGTAATGTTGTTGTATCTGTTGCCGTAAAATCAACCTGTACTGTGTTCAATTTTAATGTGCTCATCAGGTTTGTCATAATATCCTGATAGCCGCTTGTTGCCATGATCTTATCAACCAGATCAAGATAAACATCCTTCACACTGCTGATATAGGCAGGAACATTCATAAATACACGGTACAACGCCAAAAGTAAAGGCATCTGGATTAACATCTGCACACAGCTGCCTGTCGGTGAAACACCATACTTCTCATAGATCTGCTGTGTCTCAGCCTGCATATTCTGCATGGATACGGTATCTTTCTTATCCTTATACTTTTTCTGGACCGCCTGAAGCTCTGGGTTCATCTTCTGAGATAACTTCGAGAACTTCTGCTGTTTATAAGTCAATGGGAACATTAAAGCATAAATAACAATGGTAAATAAAATAATAGAAAGACCTACGTTGGAAATTCCAACTTTTTCCATTAAAATATACATGCCATTCATTATCCAGCCAAGTAATTTTGCAATTGGTCCAAGAATGGCACCATTGTATGCTGTTAATAACATCTCTGACACTGAAAATACCTCCAATTATGGAACGGGATCATATCCGCCTTTTGAAAAAGGATTACATCTTATAATTCTCCAAAGCGCTAACGCCCCACCTTTGACAGCTCCATACTTTTCGACAGCCTCTAACCCATAGGTGGAACAGGTCGGGTAGTATGGACATTTTGTTGTTTTCATCGGAGAAATATACTTTCTATAAAATTTAATCAAAGCAATCAATATTTTTTTCAAAATGATTCCATCTTCTTTTCTAAAATCTTTACTTCAAAATTTTATGAAGACCTCCAAGATGTAACAAAGCACTTTCCACTTCATGATATGAAATATCTTTTGCTGTATTTCTTGCGATGACTACAATGTCTAAACCACTATTAAACATGTCTTCCTGTAGCCGGTAACTTTCTCTGATCAATCGGGTTACATGATGTCTTATAACACTATTTCCTACTTTTTTACTTACCGATATGCCTAACCGGTTTCTGTCTGTATCATTTTCCAGAACGTACATCACCAGATAACGGTTTGCATAAGATTTTCCTTTTTTATATACGTTCTGAAAATCTCTGTTTTTCTTTAATGATTCTGAATATTTCATCTAATATCCTTTGCCAAAAATTGATCATAAAAGAAGAAAAGACCACAAATATGTGGCCTATGCTGATAATTTTTTTCTACCTTTTAATCTTCTTGCAGCCAATACTTTTCTTCCGCCTGCAGTACTCATTCTGCTTCTGAATCCGTGAACTTTCGCTCTCTGTCTCTTCTTAGGTTGGAATGTCATCTTCATGTCACATACACCTCCTCTACAATTCAAACATATATTTTACTCAATGTTATGATAAGTCTACTTCAATAGCGACAAAACATCATTTTTATTTATATCAAAATAATCGGACAAAGTCAAGCAAAATCTCATAAAATAAGGCTTTTGCCAATATTTAGTTTTCCACTTTCTGTCATTTTTGTTTTTTTACCACTATATATATAAGGAAGAAATGCATTTTATCTATATATGGTATAATGTTATACACATAGAAAATCAAAAATTTTTCCACAAAAAACCCAGTATTTATGCCGTTTACATAAGTTATCCTCAATTTGTGGATAACTTGTGTACAATTTCTTGATAATGTCATCATAACTTGTGTATAAATGTGTACAATCCTTATTTTTCCCGGTCTATAACTATTTTTCCATTATTAACAATAACTTCTAGTATATTCACATTAAGCGTTAAAACGCCCATATAGCCACTTTTTTATCAACGCCCTATCCCTATTCCTTCCACAATTAAACGTTGATAATTCCGCAAAAATAGTGTAGGATAGCATTATATAGATTTTTTTAAGCAGTTAAGATTAACTGCTATATTTTAGTGCTATCAGAAAACGGAGTTAGAAAATGGACAAGATTTTGGAAAAATGGGATGAAATTTTACAGACAGTAAAAACAGAGCATGATGTCAGCGATATTTCTTTTGATACCTGGATCAAACCTCTGGAGGTTTTTGGCGTTGAGGGAAATACCCTCTATATCCTTGTTCCATCCGAACAGATGACTTTAAGTTATATTTCAAAAAAATATTATCTTCCTTTAAAAGTAGCAATTGCTGAAATTATCGGAACAGAATATGAGATTCAGTTTATTTTACCGGAACAGACCAGGAATATCAGACCTTCCAATAATAAAGGAAAGAAAACACCGGAACCAGAAGCTTCCAAACGTTCCAACTTAAATCCAAATTATACATTTGACACTTTCGTCGTCGGCAGCAATAACCGTTTTGCACAATCTGCCTCCCTGGCAGTAGCGGAATCTCCGGGAGAAGCTTACAACCCTCTTTATATTTATGGTGGACCTGGACTTGGAAAAACCCACTTGATGCATTCCATTGGACATTTCATCCTGGAAAGAAATCCGGAAGCAAAAGTTTTGTATGTTACTTCCGAGGAATTTACCAATGAAGTTATCGAATCTATCCGTAGTGGTAACGCCTCTGCGATGAATAAATTCCGTGAAAAATACAGAACCATCGACGTTCTCATGATCGACGACGTTCAGTTTATTATAGGAAAAGAAAGTACACAGGAAGAATTTTTCCACACGTTCAACGCTCTCCACTCCGCAGGCAAACAGATCATTTTAACATCGGATAAACCGCCAAAGGATATGGAAACGTTAGAAGAACGAATCCGTTCCCGTTTCGAATGGGGACTTATGGCAGACATCGGAGCTCCTGATTACGAGACGCGAATGGCAATCCTTCGCCGGAAAGTGGAATCTGATGATATGTCCTTAAGCGATGACATTTTAAATTACATCGCAAATAATATTAAATCCAACATCCGTGAATTAGAGGGAGCTTTGAACAAACTCCTCGCTTACTCGAATCTGGAAAAAACAGAGATCACCATGGAGATTGCCAAGAAAGAACTTCAGAATATTATCACACCGGACAAGCCAAGAGAAATCACTCCTCAGCTTATCATTGAAGTTGTTTCGGAACATTTCCAGATTTCACTGGATCAGATGATCTCAAAAAACAGAAGTAATGAGATTGCAAGACCAAGACAGATTGCCATGTACCTCTGTAAAACCATGACGGATATTCCACTGGATTCCATCGGTTCCTTACTAGGCGGAAGAGATCACTCGACCATTATCCACGGCATCAAAAAAATTGCGGATGAGTATGATTCCAACGAACAGACACGCAATTTAATTGAAACTATTAAGAAAAAAATCAATCCAAACTAAAGTTATCAACTTTTTTTCGAGTTATTAACAAATTTTTGTGGATAACCTGTTCAAATCGTGTTTAATTTATGTTTAAAGTTTTGGATAACCTACTTTTCAAGATGAATTTCAAATTTTTTCTGAGGAGGCTTAAAATTTTAATTCACATTTTATCCAAGGTTAATCCTCATGCTTTTCACATAGTTATACAGTCGGATTTTTCGGACAAGCCCTTATGTTTTCAAGGGTTGCTGGGTTATTCACTTATTCACACACACTAATACGACTACTTTTAATATCTTTTATTAATTATATTTATTTTGGCTTTCGCCAAGCAGGAAGGAGTTATTCACATTATGAAATTAATCTGTTCTAAATCAAATCTGCTTCATGGAGTTAACATTGTGTCCAAGGCTGTTCCAACCAGAACAACAATGGCAATCCTTGAATGCATTTTAATTGATGCTTCTGCTAATGAAATCAAATTAACAGCAAACGATATGGAACTTGGAATTGAAACTAAGATTGAAGGAGAAATTGCAGAGAGGGGAATCATTGCATTAGATGCTAAGATTTTTTCTGAGATTGTCCGTAAATTACCGGACAGTGATGTTGTGATCGAAACAGATTCCAATTTTAAAACTACCATTACCTGTGAGAAAGCAAAGTTTAACATTGTTGGAAAATCAGGTGATGATTTTTCCTATATTCCATTTATTGAAAGAAATGAATGTATTTCAATCTCCCAGTTTACTTTAAAAGAAGTGATTCGTCAGACAATCTTCTCAATTGCTGACAATGACAACAATAAACTGATGACGGGTGAACTTTTCGAGATTGAAGAGAATCAGTTAAAAGTAGTTTCTCTGGATGGACATAGAATTTCCATCCGTAATATTGAATTAAAGAATAATTACGATCATAAGAAAGTAGTTGTTCCTGGTAAAACACTTCAGGAAGTAAGTAAGATTTTACCTGGAAGTGCAGAGGAAGAAGTCAATATTTTCCTTTCAGAGAATCATATTGTATTTGAATTTGATGATACTACAGTTGTATCCAGATTGATTGAAGGGGAGTATTTCAAGATTGAGCAGATGCTTTCCTCTGATTATGATACAAAAGTTAAGATTAATAAGCGTGAATTATTAGACTGTATCGACCGTGCAACACTTCTCGTAAAAGAGGGGGACAAGAAACCAATTATCATGAATATCACAGATGGAAATATGGAATTAAAGATCAATTCTTTTATTGGTTCCATGAATGAAGATATTGATATCACAAAAGAGGGAAAAGATATCCTCATTGGATTTAATCCGAAATTCTTTATCGATGCATTGAGAGTCATCGATGAGGAAGAGGTTTCTCTTTATATGGTAAACCCGAAGGCTCCATGTTTTATCAAGGATGATGAAGGAAAGTTCATTTATCTGATTCTTCCGGTAAACTTTAACGCAGCCACTAACTAAGAAAGGCAGAAAGATGATCACAGTAAATATCAGAGAGACGGATGAATTTATCAAACTGGGACAGGCTTTGAAAAAAGCAGGTCTTGTAGAATCCGGAGTAGATGCAAAGTTTTTTATTCAGGATGGACAGGTAAAATTAAACGGCGAGACAGAGATTCAGCGTGGAAAAAAATTATACAATGGAGATGTTGTTTCCTTTAACGGCGAGACAATTCAGATTGTAAAATGATCATAAAATCAATTGAATTGCAGAATTTTCGAAATTATGAAGATTTAAATATTTCATTTGATGAGGGAACCAATATTTTTTATGGGGATAATGCGCAGGGAAAAACGAATATCCTTGAAGCTGCATACTTAAGTGGAACAACTAAGTCCCACAAATGTAGTAAGGACAAGGAAATGATCCGTTTTGGGGAGCAGGAGGCCCATATCAGAACGGTTGTAGTAAAAAAAGATAAAGAATATCAGATTGATATGCATTTAAAACACAATCGTTCCAAGGGAATCGCAATCAATAAAGTTCCAATCAAAAAAGCCAGTGAGCTTTTTGGAATTCTCAATATGGTATTTTTCTCGCCGGAGGATCTGAATATTATCAAAAATGGTCCGGCGGAGCGCCGCAGATTTCTGGATTCTGAATTGTGTCAGTTGGATAAAATATATTTGTCAGACCTTACAACTTACAATAAAATTTTGAATCAGCGCAACAAATTATTAAAAGATATGGTTTACAGACCGGATTTAAAGGATACACTTCCGGTATGGGATATGCAACTGGTAGAAACTGGCAGGAAAATCATTCGGCGAAGAAAACAGTTTGTTGATGAGCTAAATGAGATCGTGCATGATATTCACTATCGGATTTCCGGTGAAAAAGAAGATCTGCTTTTGCAGTATGAACCAAGTATTGAAGATATTTTTTTCGAGGATGAACTTTCCAGAGTCAAAGAGAGGGATATGCGGCAGTGTATGACATCAGTGGGACCGCACCGGGATGACCTTCTTTTTTCCATCGGTGAGGTGGACATTCGGAAGTTCGGTTCGCAGGGACAGCAGAGAACTTCAGCTCTGTCCTTGAAATTGTCAGAGATTGAACTGGTCAAACGGTCCATTCATGATACACCGGTTTTGTTGCTCGATGATGTGTTGTCGGAACTTGACAGTAACCGGCAGAATTATCTGCTCAACAGTATTCATGATACACAGACGCTGATCACCTGTACAGGGCTGGATGAATTTGTAAAAAACAGATTTCAGATCAATAAGATATTTAAAGTTGTACAGGGGACTGTGGAAGAGAGAAAAGAAATATAATTGCATTGTACATATTTTTTTATGTGCAGAATGGAGGAATAAATGGGTACAGAAAACGAATATGGTGGAGACCAGATCCAGATTTTGGAAGGACTTGAGGCTGTTCGTAAAAGACCGGGTATGTACATCGGTAGTACATCAGCCAGGGGCTTACATCATCTGGTATATGAGATTGTAGACAACTCAGTAGATGAGGCACTTGCCGGATACTGCAAAAATATTGAAGTGACCATAAATGAAGATAACTCTATTACCGTAGAAGATGATGGACGTGGTATTCCGGTCGACATCAATCACAAAGCTGGAAAATCCGCATTGGAAGTCGTATACACTGTACTTCATGCCGGTGGAAAATTTGGCGGTGGAGGCTACAAAGTATCTGGTGGACTTCACGGCGTAGGTGCGTCAGTTGTAAATGCACTTTCCACAAAGTTAAAAGTTGAGGTTTACCGTGAAGGAAAGGTTTATTTCCAGAGTTACAAGATCGGTAAACCGGATGAACCGGTAAAAGTGATCGGAGAATGCGGCGAGGACAAGCACGGAACCAAGGTTACTTTCTGGCCGGACGCATCGATTTTTGAAGAGACCGTTTTTGATTATGATACGTTAAAACAGCGTTTGCGTGAGACAGCCTTTTTGACAAAAGGTTTAAGAATCGTGCTGACAGATTTAAGAGAAAACCCGGCGAGAACTCATGATTTTCATTATGCCGGCGGTATCAAAGAATTTGTTACTTACTTAAACAAGAGCAAAGAAGCTTTATACCCGGAAGTCATTTACTGTGAGGGCAGTGGAAATGGTGTCTATGTGGAAGTTGCCATGCAGCATAATGATTCCTACAATGAGTTGACGTTAAGTTTTGTCAATAACATTATCACACCGGAAGGTGGTACACATCTTGCCGGATTCCGTAATGCATTGACGAAAACATTTAATGCTTATGCAAGAGCGAATAAATTATTAAAAGACAGTGAACCGGCATTGACGGGTGATGATATCCGTGAAGGACTGACCGCCATTATCAGTGTCAAGATCGAGGAACCTCAGTTTGAGGGACAGACCAAGCAGAAACTGGGTAACAGCGAAGCCCGCGGTGCGGTGGATTCCATTGTAAGCGAGCAGCTTACTTACTTTTTAGAGCAGAATCCGACGGTTGCCAAGACAATCTGTGAAAAGTCACTTCTTGCACAGCGCGCGAGAGAGGCAGCAAGAAAAGCGAGAGATTTAACTAGAAGAAAAACAGCACTGGAGGGAATGTCTCTTCCGGGAAAACTGGCAGACTGTTCTGACAAAGATCCAAAGAACTGTGAGATTTTCATCGTCGAGGGAGATTCCGCCGGCGGTTCCGCTAAGACTGCGAGAAGCCGTGCAACCCAGGCAATCCTCCCACTTCGTGGTAAGATTTTAAATGTCGAGAAGGCAAGACTGGATAAGATTTATGGAAATGCTGAGATCAAAGCTATGATCACTGCGTTTGGTACAGGTATTCATGAAGACTTTGATATCAGCAAACTTCGTTACAACAAGATTATCATTATGACGGATGCCGATGTCGATGGTGCCCATATCAGTACGTTAATGCTGACATTCCTTTATCGGTTCATGCCGGATCTGATCAAAGAAGGCCATGTATATCTGGCACAGCCGCCACTATACAAGATCGAGAAAAATAAAAATGTATGGTATGCCTACAGTGACGATGAGTTAAATGCAATCTTAACGGAAATCGGACGTGATGGAAATAATAAAATCCAGCGTTACAAAGGACTTGGTGAGATGGATGCGGAGCAGCTCTGGGAGACGACCATGGATCCGGAGAAACGAATTTTAAAACGTGTCATGATCGATGATGAGAGTACTTCTGAGATAGATATTACATTTACAACTCTGATGGGAGATAAAGTAGAGCCGAGACGTGAGTTTATTGAAGAAAATGCGAAGTATGTGCAGAATCTCGATATCTAAGATTGCATGTGTTAGAAATTATATATATTACTGCAAATGTAGTTCAATAAAAAATAGAAAGTTTATTTATAATATAATTGCAAATGTAGTTTAATTAGAGAAATGCAGATTTTTAACCAAAAAGAATTTGCAGGAATGAGGTAAATAGAATGGATGACAAAATTTTTGATCAAATCCATGATGTCGATCTGAAAAAAACAATGGAGACATCCTACATCGATTATGCGATGAGCGTTATCGCCCAGCGTGCATTGCCGGATGTAAGAGATGGTTTGAAACCGGTACAGCGTCGTGTACTCTACTCCATGATCGAATTAAATAATGGACCGGACAAGCCACACAGAAAATGTGCGCGTATTGTCGGTGATACCATGGGTAAATACCATCCACATGGAGACAGTTCCATCTATGGAGCATTGGTCAACATGGCACAGGACTGGTCTACAAGATATCCGCTTGTTGATGGTCATGGAAACTTTGGTTCTGTCGACGGTGACGGTGCTGCTGCGATGCGATATACAGAGGCAAGACTCAGTAAAATTTCCATGGAAATGCTCGCAGACATCAATAAAGATACCGTTGACTTTGTACCAAACTTTGATGAGACCGAGAAAGAGCCGACGGTGCTCCCTTCCCGCTATCCGAATCTTCTGGTAAACGGAACAACCGGTATTGCTGTCGGTATGGCCACAAACATTCCGCCTCACAATCTGCGAGAGGTGATTCATGCTGTCGTAAAAATTATCGACAACGAAGTGCTAGAGGATCGTGGGACAGATATCGAAGAACTTTTGAGTATTGTAAAAGGTCCGGATTTTCCAACCGGAGCGATGATTCTTGGAACAACCGGAATTAACGAAGCTTACCGCACCGGACGTGGAAAAATCAGAGTTCGTGCGATCACCAATATCGAGCCGATGCAGAATGGTAAAAACCGTATTGTTGTGACCGAACTTCCATATATGGTCAACAAAGCAAGACTGATCGAGAAAATCGCAGAGCTTGTAAGAGATAAAAAAATTGACGGAATCACGGATCTTCGTGATGAGTCTGACCGTCAGGGTATGCGTATCTGTATTGAGCTGCGCCGCGATGTAAATCCGAATGTGGTTTTGAATCTGCTCTACAAACATACCCAGATGCAGGATACGTTTGGTGTTATCATGTTAGCCCTTGTGGACAATCAGCCGAAAGTATTAAATCTTCAGGAAATGTTAGGCTATTATCTGGATCACCAGAAAGATGTTGTGACCAGAAGAACAAAATATGACTTAAATAAAGCAGAAGAACGAGCCCACATTCTGGAGGGATTACTCATTGCGCTTGATAATATCGATGAAGTGATCAATATTATCCGAAGCAGTGCAAATACACCGGAAGCAAAAAATCGTTTGATCGAGAGATTTTCCCTGACAGATGTCCAGGCACAGGCGATTGTCGATATGCGTCTGCGTGCACTGACAGGTCTGGAACGTGAGAAAATCGAAGCTGAGTATGCAGAGCTGATGGATCGTATTGCAGAGTTAAAAGCAATTCTGGCAGATGAGAAAAAACTCCTTGGTGTTATCCGTGAGGAAATCCTCTTGATTGCAGAAAAATACGGTGATGAGCGAAGAACTTCCATCGGATTTGACGAGTATGATATTTCCATGGAGGATCTCATTCCGGTAACCAACACTGTGATTGCAATGACAAAACTTGGCTATATCAAGAGAATGAGCCTTGATAATTTCCGTGCCCAGAACCGTGGCGGCAAGGGAATCAAGGGAATGGAGACAATCGATGAAGATTACATCGAGGAACTTTTGATGACAACTTCCCATCATTACATGATGTTCTTTACCAATACCGGTCGTGTATACAGAATGAAAGCATACGAAATTCCGGAAGCGGGCAGAACCGCGAGAGGTACTGCGATCATTAACCTGTTGCAGCTTCAGCCGGGAGAGAAAATTACCGCAGTGATCCCAATCAAGGAATATACCGAAGGACACTATCTGTTTATGGCAACTAAGAATGGTATTGTGAAGAAAACACCGATCACCGATTATGCGAATGTCAGAAAAACAGGACTTGCAGCCATCACACTGCGTGAAGATGATGAATTGATCGAAGTGAAAAAGACCGATAACGAACAGGATATTTTCCTTGTGACAAAATACGGACAGTGTATCCGTTTCAATGAGAGAGATGTCAGAAGTACCGGAAGAACCTCTATGGGTGTGATCGGTATGAACTTAACGGACGGCGATAAAGTTGTCGGAATGCAGATGGAATCCCAGGGGGATGCTCTGATGATCGTATCTGAAAAAGGTCTTGGAAAATGCACACTTGCATCTGAATTTACAGCCCAGAACCGTGGTGGTAAAGGTGTGAAATGCTATAAGATCACAGAGAAAACCGGAAATATCGTCGGTGTGAAAGCAGTCAATCAGGATGATGAGATGATGCTGATCACAACGGAGGGAATCATTATCCGTATCAAAGTCAGTGATACGGCATTACTCGGAAGAGTTACTTCCGGTGTAAAACTGATGAATCTTGCGGATGATGTCACAGTTGCAAGCATTGCAAAAGTACGTGAGGACAAATCCCTCATGGAAAATACAGATGAATCTGAACTTGTCACAGAGGAAGAGGAAGCCAAGAGTGCTGCGGCTGCAGCAGAGGCTGCGAAAAAAGCGGCAGGTCAGATGACAGAAACGGATGATGAATTAATGCAGGAATTATTAAGCCGTGCTGAGTCTGATTCGGAAGAGGAATAAAAAAATATTTTGACCGCAGTGATACAAAGACTTCACTGTGGTCTGGACAGTAGGCTGCCACATTTTTATGTAGCAGCCGATTTGTCTATCTAAAAACAAATTATTTTTCATGATAACAAGCCTGATTTGAAAAAAAGGATGTTCAATTTTGATTATTTGAAAAATGAATGATGTCAACACAAAAATGAAAAACAACATATGTTATCAAGAAATCCATAGTGCAAATGTGGATAACGTGTTGCGAAAATCCAACTTCCGTGGAAAAATTTCATTGTCATAGCAAAAACTTTCGTTTATACTTTTGCGTAAATATAGAATACATGAGTTTTAAAATTGTAGTAAAACTCCAATAGAAAGCAGAACAACAGGGGGAATGAAAAGTGCCGCAAAATTTTTATGAGTTAGTATGGATTTTTATTATTTATGCATTTATCGGATGGTGCACAGAAGTATCTTATGCAGCATTGGACCGGGGAATTTTTGTAAACCGGGGATTTTTAAATGGACCTTATTGTCCAATTTACGGATGTGGAGTGGTGATTGTTGTAGCTGCTTTGACTCCGCTAAAGGACAACCTGCTGATATTATTTGCGGGTTCTTTCTTACTGACTTCCATTTTGGAATACATTACAGGATTTATTCTGGAGAAAGTATTTCACAATAAATGGTGGGACTATAGCAATAAGCCGTTTAATCTTCACGGATATATATGTTTGAAATTTTCCATCTACTGGGGACTCGCATGTACATTTATTATGGATGTGATTCATCCGATCATTTACAAGGGTATCACCATGATCCCTCACATTCTGGGGGTTGTGCTGCTCAGCATTGTCATGGCGGTTTTTGCTGTTGACTGTGGTGTTACTGTTACTACAATTTTGAAGTTTAACAAGCGATTAAAAGTTATGGATGAAATGGCTGCGAAAATACATAAATTATCCGATGAAATCGGTGAAAATATCTACGAAAATGTGACAACTGCAGTAGAAAAATCGGAGGAGTTCCAGGAAACACATGAGGAACTTCTCACAAAAATTTCAGACAAAAAAGAAAATATAAAAGAGATTCCAGCGAATGCGAAAGCAAGGATCGAAGAATCTGCTGAGTCAACAAGGATGAAACTGGCGGAGACAAAATCATCCACCAGAGAAAAAATAGTACTCTCTGCGGAGGAAAGAAAAGAAAGAATTGCAGAGTCTGCAGAAAATGCAAGAGAGAGATTTGCTGAATCGACCGAAGCAGCAAAAGAGAAAATTGCTGCATACAAAGAAAACAGAGAAGCAGCCCGACTTGCAAAACAGCATGAGAAAGAGGAACTTGAACGCAGATACAAAGAATTATTTGCAGAGAAGAATTTTGGTTTCAAGCGTCTGATGAAGGCGTTCCCGGATATGACTTCCCGTGAACAGAATGAATCTTTGCAGAAGTATAAGAAATATTTTAATATTAGGAGAAATAAAAATGATCAGAACAGTTAATACAGATGATATCGTAAAAAATATAAAAGAAATGTGTATCGAGGCAAACCATTATCTTTCCAAAGATATGGATAAAGCCCTGAAAGATGCCACCGTTTCTGAAAAATCAGAACTTGGTAAAAAAATATTAAATCAGCTTCAGGAGAACTTGAAAATTGCAGATGAAGAGATGATCCCAATCTGTCAGGATACCGGAATGGCAGTTATTTTTCTGGAAGTCGGACAGGATGTTCATTTTGAGGGAATGGCAATCGAAGATGCGGTAAACGAAGGTGTCCGTCAGGGATATACGGAAGGGTATTTAAGAAAATCAGTCGTTGGTGATCCTATCATCCGCGAAAATACGAAAGACAATACCCCAGCGGTGATCCACTACAGCATTGTTCCGGGAGATAAAGTGATAATTACAATGGCTCCAAAAGGTTTCGGAAGTGAAAATATGAGCCGTGTGTTCATGCTAAAACCAGCTGATGGAATTGAGGGCGTAAAAAACGCAATTATTACAGCAGTGAAGGATGCAGGACCGAATGCCTGTCCGCCAATGGTTGTCGGAGTTGGTATTGGCGGTACTTTTGAAAAATGTGCGATTTTAGCAAAAAAAGCGTTGACCAGACCGGTGGGCGAACATTCTGCTATCCCATACGTGAAAGCGTTAGAGGAAGAAATGTTAGAAAAAATCAATCGGCTTGGAATCGGACCGGGTGGACTTGGCGGAACAACCACTGCTCTCGCAGTGAATGTGAATACTTACGCGACACATATTGCAGGACTTCCGGTGGCAGTCAATATCTGCTGTCATGTGAACCGGCATGTGGTAAGAGAAGTGTAAGAAAAAGTATATCACTACAAATGTAGTTTGTATATTCAGAGTCAAAAGCAGAGGAAACATATCTGATCAGTACAGAAATATGTGGATCGCAACTGTGAAGTCAATGATTGCTACGAATAAAATAAAAATTTAAAGATGGGAGCGCAGAATATGGACAAACATATTACAACACCGATCACCGCGGAAGTGACAAAAAATTTAAAGTCCGGTGATTACGTTTACATAACGGGAACCATTTATGTGGCGAGAGATGCCGCACACAAAAGAATGATCGAGGCATTGGAGCGTGGGGAAAACCTTCCGATCGACATCAAAGATTCCACAATCTATTACATGGGACCATCCCCGGCAAGAGAGGGACGTCCGATAGGTTCTGCAGGACCGACAACTGCAACCAGAATGGATAAATATGCACCAACTCTTTTAGATCTCGGAGAAAAGGCGATGATCGGAAAAGGAAAACGTTCGAAAGAAGTAATGGATGCGATTGTCCGAAATCATGCAGTTTACTTTGCGGCAGTCGGCGGAGCAGGAGCACTTTTATCCAAATGTATCACAAAATCAGAAATCGTATGTTACGAAGATCTTGGAACTGAGGCAATCCGTAAGCTTGAAGTGAAAGATTTCCCGGTGATCGTTGTCATCGACAGTGAGGGAAACAATCTGTATGAGACAGCAATCAAAGAATACTGTACGTTGGAATAAAACGTGACTTTAGGAAAATAAGGTGAATTATAAAAAATGATTTTTATTATATTTACATTTCTTATTTTTGGTGGCTGGTATGTCTGGGTAAAAATTCGTGGAACGGACATGGTGAAGGTAAAATTTGATTACACAACAAAGAAAACATCAAGGATAAGCACATGGAAAATAATAGCAGCGGTTCTCTTTCTGATGCTTATTTTCATTTTGGCTTTTACTTCAGATTCAATGCAGACTTCAGCCGGAAGAAAAGTAAACTTTCTGATCGTTGGAATTGTCGTTTGTATTTATATAGCAGTTATTTTATTTTTTAATATTCAAAGAATAAAAATAAAAAAATTTAAAAAGAATTCCATAAAGCTTCCGGGGAAAATAATCGGTTTAAAAACACATAGGTTTTATAATTATAACAGTGCTGATTATAATTTTACCTATTATTTGATTGTGAATTATGTAAACCCACAAACCGGAAAGACAGAAGAATACACGACCAGAGAAAGCGTCAACGCCAGCCCATTTTATGCACTGAAATCACTGGATGTATCTGTTTATTACAAAGACAGAGAGCACATTTGGGTGAATGACTTCAAAAGAATAAAAAAATTACAGGAAAATATTGCGTTTCAAGTCACCGGATATGTGGATGGAAAAGATCCGGGTGTGCTGAAATATGTAGAGGATTAAAAGATGAATGAAAATTATAATATTCGCAGAGTCACCGAAGGTGATGAACAGATTTTGGCTTATATCCAGACCGAGAGCTGGAAAGCTGCGTTTCAACATATATTAGAACCGGAAGATTTAGAACAGTGCACCAATTTGGAACGTGCCACGGCAATGTATCAAAAACTTCTGGATGCGAAAAAAGGGAATGGCTATATTCTCGAAGTGGAAGGGAAGCCACACTGCATCGCATGGTGGGATGCAGCCCGAGATCATGATATGACCGGGTATGCAGAATTAATCTGTATTCACAGTCTGCAGGATAACTGGAGAAAAGGCTACGGCAGTAAAATGATGGAACAGATTTTAAGCGATATGGAAAAAGCAGGTTATGCACATGCACTTTTGTGGGTGTTCGAAAAGAATATCCGTGCCAGAAAATTTTATGAGGCAAAGGGTTTTCATAAAACGGAAAAAGCAAAGGAATTCTGCGGTGCAGTAGAGGTTATGTATGAGAAATAACATTTGAAGCGTAATTTTTTATCATTTTTGGAGGTGTGTTCATGCAGACAGATCCATTTAAAGAATATCTAAAACAGCAGGAGCCAGATAAAAAGTATAAAGGTTATGCATGGCAGACTGCGATTGGATTGCAGGCAGTCGATGGATTGAAGCCGTCCGAATATCTCGTTGATGCAGCAATTCAGAATATTGAAGGTAAAATTACGCTGGATGAAGTAAAAAAATTATTAGATTCTTACTATGAAGAAAAACCACAGAAGTATCATGACAGGACAGAAGAGGCTGATAAAGTTTCCATACGCATTGCGAAAATACTTTCGGAACATGCATTTTCTTTTACACCAAATGAGTATATCTCAATTCACAGAAAATTATTTACCGGAATATATGACCACGCAGGAAAAATCCGTGATTATAATATTACAAAAAAAGAATGGGTGCTGAATGGAGCAACTGTTATTTACGGAAGTGCTTCTGAACTAAGGAAAACGTTAGAATATGATTTTATGCAGGAGAAACATTATAGTTACAAAGGATTATCCATGGATGAAATCATTCACCATCTGGCAGTATTTGTTGCAAATTTATGGCAGATCCATATATTTGGAGAAGGAAATACAAGAACGACAGCCGTATTTTTTATCAAGTATCTTCGAACACTTGGATTTGATGCAACGAATGATATATTTGCGGAAAATGCATGGTATTTCAGAAATGCATTGGTTCGGGCAAATTATAATGATCTGAAACATGAGATTCATGAAACAACAGAGTATCTGGAACTGTTTTTGCGAAATCTGTTGTTGGATGAAAAAAATTTATTACAGAATCGTCTTATGCATGTTGATTATAAGGAAATGCTTGTGAGAGAGCCAAAAATAGAATATAAAACATCAGAAGCGAACATTGAAAATAGAAAAGTGAACATTCAACTGGAAAAAGTGAATATTGGAATGTTTGGAGAGAAAATTTCCGGTATTTCAAAGAAAACAATACAGCATATGGAACAACTGTGTGATTCCTTTGATAAAAATGAAATATTTGGAAGAAGCAGGGTTGAAGAGGTAACCGGGTTAAAAAATACAAGAGCATCATTGTTCTTAAAAGAACTACTCGAGAGAAATATCATCCAAAAAGTAACCGGACATGGAAAAGGAAAATACACATTTTTTATAAAGGAATAGTGAAATCAGGGGGAGTAGAGGTTATGGGAACAGTGGTAGTACGTAATTCTGTGGCAAAGAGAGTGATTGTCACACTCATGCCAGCAATCAGTTTTTTGTGTATGTTTGGTTTGGCGGCAATCAGTGTGAACTTTCTGGAATATGGATCAACAGCAGATAGAATTGTGGGATATATCGGAGTGTCCTGTATCATTCCGATGATAGTTTCAATACCGTTTATTTTTAAAGTAAACAGGGAGAAAACCGTATTAGATATCAATACTTTCTATGTAACGCCATTTGTAGGAAGAACAAAAAATATCCCGGTTCAGGATGTAAAAGTATGCACCATTGGACGAAGAAAACAGATCCGATTATTCGATGAAAAATCAAATCTGATCTGTAAATATAAAAGTACTCAGGATAAAGAGCAGATCATTTTAAAAACGTTGCAAAAAGCAGGAACTTGTACATTTACATTTTCCGTCAGAAACGGAAAACAGGTTGTCGTAAAAGGTAGTGACAGAATTTTTACCGATTATCTTGCAACGGGAGAAGTTTCCAAGACAATCAATAGCTATAAATCGTTATACTACGTGCCACAGACCTCCTCTGTATCGGACAAAAAGCAGGAGCAGGACAGTCAGTTTGACCAGAATATAAAAAAGCAGATTGAAAAAAACAGAAAAATATTCCAGATAGCACAGATTGTGAGCCTGATTATTTTTTTAAGAGGAATGTTTATGCTGGCTTTTAACACTCCTGGTGGAACAAGTGGCAAATTGGCGGTCATTTTCTTTTTCGGTGGAGTTATTGGAATGTTACTGAGTAAATATCTTTGCCGCAGAAAAGAATTTGAAATCACAAAGCCGACGTTCTATCGTGTGGAAGGGACTGCTGTCAATGAAAAAGATTTTGCATTCAGATCTTCCGATTCGGATCGTCACCTGATTTATGAATTTCGGGATAAATATGGAGTGAAACATCAGCGGCCATCGGACAAAGTAAACGCTTCGGACACTGCATGGGGATTGGGTGTTGGCGAAAAGAAAATCTTATGGTACAGTCCGTTTGTTCCATACTTACTGGATCAGGAGCCGTTAGAGTTTAAAATGTTCATGGATAGACGAAGACTTACCCCGGGTGAATGGATCAAACGGCATCCTATCCTGACCGTGGGTTGTATCGCTTTCATTGTATGGATTGGTTTTCGTGGATATAAGTTTGGAAAAGCGCAGATTTTTATTTACACACATGACGGAAGAAACTTAAAAACAGAGTGGACAGCGCGTGATGCTGTCACAGATGAACAGACAAATACAGCGGTGGAGGCTGCAGGAATGGAGCGGGAAGAACTGGAAAAATGGTTGAAACAGTCCTTCTATCCATATTTTTATGTGAACAGTACCAGCTTTGGAGAGTTTGATGCATTTGATGTGGAAAATTATGCGGACGTCATGGGAGAGGATAAGGTGGAAGCTATCCGGGAAAATATCTCCGATTATTGGGGAATTCATGACAGAAAAAGCCTTATGAAAACAACCGATTCCCTGTTACAAAAAGGCGATAAATATACTTATGCACAGACTTTGGAAAAATTAGGGGAAGAGGCGCTGACATTACCGGAGGACAGTATCTATTATACATACAAATTGTATGCCCCAGATGAAATGTGCAAATATCTGGGAACTTATTACGCATACAATAACATTGGGGATGCAGGAGTGGATGCATGGGACTATTGCAGATGCATCCGGTTATTTGCATTTGGCTATATATGTGGTTATATTTCGTATGACGAATATCTGATTCATGCCGCACCGCTTGCAGTCTATCTGCAGAATGAATATGATTCCTGGGAAACAATGTATGAGAGTTATTACTACGGTTATCTTATTTTTGCAGGAAGAAATAAAAACTCAAGCAGCAGCGTCATCTATAGTGACTATAGATATTACGAGATCATGGCAGATAAGACAGAGATTCCGTTTCGGACAGAAGAGAGATAATCTCACAACGGGAATACAGGAGTATTATTATGAAAATCGGTATTATATCAGACATACACAGCAACATTTACGCTTTTAAGGCATGCACAGAGTATATGGAAAAACACAAATGTGACGAGTACTTCTTTCTTGGAGATTATATTTCCGATACACCTTACACAAGAGAAACCATGGATTATCTGTATGAATTTATGGAAAACCATACCTGTTATCTGTTAAGGGGCAATCGTGAGGAGTACATGCTCACACAGCAGGAAGCCAGAAAAAAGAAATGCACAGAGCAGATGTGGATAAGTAACTCCGCAAGTGGAAACCTACTCTACACTTACGGGCAGCTTGTGGATAAAGATTTTGATTTCTTTCGGAATCTTCCAATCACATTTATTTATGAGAAAGCAGGTTATCCGTCCATTACCTGTTGTCACGGATCACCGGCGAGCAGCAGGGAACTTTTGCAGTTGAATGAGGATCCGGTAAAACAATGGTTAGAAAAGATTGACACTGATTACATGATCTGTGCTCATACGCATTATCCGGGAGAGATGACATACAAAAACAAACATTACTTTAATTCAGGCAGTGTTGGAATATCCATTGATGATGCCGGATATGCACAGTGCATGTTGTTAGAGTCCGGTGTGGAAAATGGAACAACAATATGGAAACCTCAATTTCTGAAAGTACCTTATGACAATCAGAAAGTTGCACAGGATATGATCACCGGCGGCCTGCTTTCCATAGCACCGTGGTTTGTGAACAGCAACATTCTGACAATCCTTACCGGAATCGACTGTTCAGCCAAAATGGTTGAGTTGGCAGAAAAACTTGCGTTAGAGGACAATGCTCAGACAAAGTGGCCGCACATTGATGAAAAATATTTTGAAGAGGCAGCCGTATATTATAAAATTCCGGATTACCGTGCCAGAAACAATGAAAAGGAACGTTAGAAAAAAGATAACATTTGCAGAACAAACACCATTAGATATAAATCCGGAAAAAAACAGGAGATGATGAAAATGAATATAAGAACTGCAACATTACAAGACATCGACCAGATTGCGGCAGTAGAAAAAGAGTGTTTTCCGGCAGCAGAGGCGGCAACAAAAGAGGAATTTGAGCAGAGACTTTCACATTATGCAGATCATTTCTGGCTGATGTTTGAGGATGACACATTAATCGCATTTGTTGATGGTATGGTGACAGATCAGGCAGACCTGACAGATGAAATGTATGAAAATGCGTCTATGCATCAGGAAAATGGAGCATGGCAGATGATATTTGGTGTCAATACGCTCCCGGCATACCGGAACCACGGCTATGCCGGAGAACTTTTAAAAAGAGCGATCGCAGATGCAAAAGACCAGGGAAGAAAAGGTCTTGTCCTTACGTGCAAAGACCGGCTGGTGCATTACTATGCAAAATTTGGTTTTGAAAATGAAGGAGTTTCAGAATCTGTGCATGGAAATATCGTGTGGAATCAGATGAGACTGAAGTTTTAAAGTTCAAGTTGAATTCATGTAGATATCAGGAAAGACAGCAGGAGCGGATCAGTATGTTTTGGGAAAAGAAAACAAAAATAAGAAAACATATCATTTTTTATGGCAGAGTTCAGGGAGTAGGGTTCCGTTATTATGCAGTACAGAAAGCAAACCAGCTCGGACTGACCGGCTGGGTGAAAAACCTATATGACGGCAGCGTGGAAATGGAAGTAGAAGGCGAGGAACCGCTGATCGACCAGCTGATTATTTTTTTGCAAAATCGTACCTACGTCTGGATTGAAAATATGGATGCAAAAAGCATCCCACTGGAACATGATAACGGATTTTACGAGAGATAAAAGAAGATATAATATGCAGATGGCAGTTATGCGGATGCATGTTTGATGATAAAAAATTGAAAGAAAGTAAGGAGTGTGACAGATATGCCATGTACAACAATTTTAGTAGGAAAAAAAGCAAGTTATGATGGATCAACCATAATCGCAAGAAATGATGATTCAGGATCCGGGCATTATACTTCAAAAAAACTTGCAGTGATCAAACCGGAAGAACAGCCGAAAATCTATAAATCGGTCATTTCGCATGTCGAAATCGAGCTTCCGGAAAATCCGATGCGCTATACTGCAATGCCAAATGCAGAAGAGGGCGAAGGTATCTGGGCAGCCTGCGGAGTGAATGAAGCACATGTCGGAATGACAGCAACCGAAACGATCACATCCAATCCAAGAGTTCTCGGAGCTGATCCGCTTGTAAGATATCAGCCTGCAAAAGACGGAAAAGAAGAAATTCCTGGAGGAATCGGGGAAGAGGATATTGTATACATTGTACTTCCATACATACACAGTGCAAGGGAAGGTGTCAAACGTCTTGGCAGCCTATTAGAACAGTATGGTACTTATGAAATGAATGGAATTGCATTCCAGGATGCAGATGAAATCTGGTGGCTTGAGACAATTGGCGGACATCACTGGATCGCACGCAAAGTACCGGATGATGTTTATGTCATGATGCCAAATCAGTTTGGAATGGATCAGTTCGATCTTGAGGATGCACTTTCAAACCAGAAAGAATATATGTGTTCCGCCGATCTGAAGGAGTTTGTTGAAAAATATCATTTGAACCTTTCGCAGGATGGAACGTTTAATCCAAGAGATATTTTTGGCAGTCATGATGACTCTGATCATGTATACAATACACCGAGAGCATGGTATATGGCACGCTGCCTGAATCCGAGTACAATGAACTGGGATGGACCGGATGCAGATTTTACACCACTTTCTGATGATATTCCATGGTGCATGGTTCCGGAGAAAAAGGTGACGATCGAAGATGTGAAATACGTTCTTTCTTCTCATTTTCAGGGAACACCGTATGATCCGTATGCATCTTATGGAGATAAATCCATGAAAGGTGCATATCGTGCAATTGGTGTAAACAGGACAGATTTCTTAGGAATCATACAGATGAGACCGGATGCAGGAGAAGACAGCCGGGCAATCGAATGGGTAGCATTTGCTTCAAACGTATTTAATACAGCCGCACCGTTCTACATAGATGTAGAGAAAGTACCGGAGTATTTTTCCAATACGACCGGAGATGCTTCAACAGATAATTTTTACTGGGCAAGCAGGATGATCGCAGCCATGGCAGATGCTTCTTATAGTAAATCCATTTTCCATATTGAACGTTATCAGGAAAGGGTCATGTCAAAAGGACATGAATATATCAACCAATATGATGAACTTCTGTCAAAAGAAAGTGATGCAGAAAAACGCATGCAGCTTCGTCAGGAGGCAAACCAGAAAATTGCTGATATGGTAAAAAAAGAAACTCAGGATACATTGAATAAAGTATTATATGAGCTGAGTAATCAGATGAAAAATGCATACTCCAGATCAGATGCATAAGGAACGATTATATTTGTTGGAGAGTGGTGAAAAGTTATGAAGTTATTGTTTAAACAAAGGTTGTTTTCATGGTTTGACAGCTATGATATTTATGATGAAGCCGGCAATACTGTGTATGTAGTAAAAGGCCAGTTTTCCTGGGGACATAAACTTGCAATTTATGACGCTTATGGAAATGAAGTAGGAATGGTTGTTCAGAAAGTTCTTACCTTTCTTCCTAAATTCGAAATTTATAAAAACGGCAGTTATATCGGATGCCTGAGCAAAGAATTCTCATTCCTGACACCACATTACAATATTGATTACAATGGATGGCATATTGATGGAACCATTATGGAATGGGATTATAGTATTCTTGACCAAAGCGGTTATCAGATAGCAAAAATAAGTAAAGAATTGCTTCGTATGACTGACACTTATGTTATTGATGTACATGATCCGGAAAATACATTAGATGCGTTGATGTTTGTACTTGCAATTGATGCAGAAAAATGTTCCAGAAATTAAATGGTTAATTGTGTTGCTGGTGAAAGAAGTAAAAAAGTATTTCAAATCAGAAAAGGAAGAAATAGAACAATCGGTATTTGTCAGACCGGTGAAGAAAAACAAACTTGGTTATGGAGGATGATAAAATGAATTTTGAATTAATCCGGGTCGAAACGGAAGAATTACAGCAATATAAAGCAGATATGCAGGCGGCTTTTCAAAAAGGATTTGAAGATGTTTTCGGGAAAACAGATTCTGTGATTCTGCCGGAAACTGATATTGATCAGTCATTGAACGCAGAAGGAGCTGTTGCTTATAAAGCGGTTGTCGATGGGAAAATGGTAGGTGGTGCTGTTGTAGTTATCGACAAAAGCACTCAGCACAATCATCTTGATCTGCTGTTTGTTAAGAACGGTATTCAGAGTAAGGGAATCGGCAAAAAGATCTGGTTTGAGTTGGAGGAGATGTACCCAGGTACGAAGGTGTGGGAAACCTGTACACCTTACTTTGACAGACGCAATATTCATTTTTATGTGAATGTCTGCGGTTTTCATATTACGGAGTTTTTCAATGAGAAACACCCTATGCCGGACACACCGGATGATTTTGTCGGAGACGGCAATGAAGGAATGTTTGAATTCGAGAAGCAAATGAATTTGTGAACTTCCAGTTTTTGAAACTGAGAAATCGGAAGTTATATGTGGAGGAGGATTATTATGAATACAGTTAGAATGATTTTATGTGGAAATGTTGAAGATAGCAGAATGAATCCAAGTGAAAAGGTAGGAGTAGTATCAGTGGTTTTTGTTTCTACAGAGGAGGAAAAAATTAAGAATAAACTTAAAAAATTGCAAGATAAAAATCCTGAAAAATTTTATATGGAATACGTTACTCCATTAGATGTTGACTTAACAAGTTTAGAGCACTATCCATCGATTGAAATATCAAAAAATGATTTACAATAACAACTTCCGGTTATGGAGGATACGTATGCGAAGAAGAGACAGAGAGGTAACAGAACATAGTGAAATCATGCATATCCTTGATTCTGGCAAGGTTTTGCATCTCGGTTTAGTGGATCAAGGAAAGCCATACATAGTTCCCATGAACTATGGCTATGTTTTTGAAGGAGAAAAGCTCGTATTTTATTTGCATGGGGCGTTAGAGGGGCGTAAACTTGACATTATCAGAAATAATTCTGATTGTTGCGTTCAGATTGAGTGTGATGTACAGCCATTTTCAGGTAAAGTAGCCTGCCAATATGGATGCAGCTACTATTCTTTTGATGGATTTGGAACGGCAAAGATTGTGGAAACACCGAAAGAAAAAATCAGGGCATTGAGGGCATTAATGAAAACACAAACCGGTAAGGATTTTGAGTTTAATGAGAAATTGGTTTCAATTGTTAGTGTGATTCGAATTGATTGCGATTATTATACAGCAAAGCACAGACCGTTGCCAGGCGCCGAATAAAGTGGTAAAAGAATGGCTGATGAAACAGGGGCATGATTGCATTAAACTAGAGTATGCCTTTGGAAACAGCCGGATGGATAGGTTGGAAATCATAGGAGAAAATGATCCTTGAGGGCAGGGCTCTAAGGGAGAGAGAAATCTATGATACGAGAAATTGAGAATAGAAGAAGTATAAGAAAATATAAGCCAGATGAGATCGAAAGAAAGTTAATTGAAGAGATCATATACAGTGCTTAATACCAATCAGCATACTTCATTCGAAGAAATCGTTGAGTACAGATAGGTAAATCGTTGTTTGTTGATTTGGTAAGTTCATATTTTTACTCTGAAGGAGGGGTAGACATGAACATATTAATTATAAATTGTAGCCCAGTTAGAAATGGAGCTACCGCTGAAATAGTGAATCTTGTTAAAGAGCACGTAGAAGAAGGAAATGTGGTTAAATCTGTTTGCATAGATGATTATGATATAAAGCTGTGTAAGGGATGTAGAAAATGTCATGAAACAGCAAAATGCTTTCAAGAAGATGATGTAGACAAATTGATGGTTACATATGATTGGGCAGATAAGATTGTATCGGTTTCTCCTTCTTATTGGGCAGATATTCCTGGACAGTTTAAGGTATTTATTGATAGATGTACACCTTGGTGTAATACACATCAACCACATGCAAAAATAAAAAGTGGGAAAAAGGGATATACAATTGCGTTAAGAACAGGTCCAAGTATGCCTGAATGTGAGAGAATTATTAGTAGCATAGAACATTTTCATGGACATTTAGAAATAGAATCATGTGGCAAACTTGGATTATGTGGAATTGAATATAAAGAGGATTTAGAAGATAGAAAAGAAGAGATAAAGGATTTTTGTGAGTTGATTAAAAATTCATAAATTACAATTGAACGAGTAAAGGAAAAGCGCATTATGGAATATAAGGAAGTTCAAAAAATAGCAAAAGATACAATTGAATATGCGAAAAAGAATATTTATGCTGGAATGTCTCTTATAGAAATTCGAGAAATGTGTGAAAGAAAAATGTTAGAATTGGGTGCGGACTCTTTTTGGTATTGGGATATAGGAGCATTTGTTTTTGCTGGTGATGAAACAACGATATCTGTATCTGGAACTAAATATAAAACAAGTGATAGAGTTATTCTTGAGAATGATATTATTACGATAGACTTAAGCCCACAAAGGGAGAATATATGGGGAGATTATGCGAGAACCCTTATTATTGAGAATGGCATTGTAGTTGATGATGAGTTTGCGTCAAATGAAGAGTGGAAGAATGGTGTGCATATGGAAAAGCAGCTACATAAAGAAATGATGCACTTTGTTACGCCGAATACTACATTTGAAGAATTGTACTATTACATGAATAAAGTTATCGAAGATAGCGGATATATCAATCTTGATTTTATGGGAAACTTAGGACATTCTATTGTGAAACAGAAAAATGATAGAATATATATTGAAAAAGGTAATAAGTCAAAGTTGGATGATGTTGCACTTTTTACCTTTGAACCTCATATAAGCATTTCAGGTTCGAAGTATGGGTACAAGAGGGAAAATATATATTATTTTGAAGATGGAAGAATAAAAGAGTTGTAATTTAGGAAATTGATATTTTATCTATGTAAAGAACCCGACAGCTTCACGTTTGACGGAGTAATGGATATGAAAATCAGAGAAGTGAATGAGAATAAAAAGCAATTTATAGCATCATTGTTATTAGCTGATGAGCAGGAGAGCATGGTGGATCGCTATCTTGAAAAAGGTACTATGTATGTACTTGAAGATGGTGATGTAAAAGCTGAATGTGTTGTCACCGATGAAGGTAACGAAATACTTGAAATCAAGAATATTGCAGTCGATCCTCAGAATCAGGGAAAGGGCTATGGAAAAGCACTAATTGATTTTCTTGCCGGTAAATATGCAGATGAATATTCCGTTTTGCAGGTTGGAACAGGTGACAGTCCATTGACGATACCATTTTATGAAAAATGTGGATTTGTTCGGTCTAACAAGATTCCGAATTTCTTTACGGACAATTATGACCACCCAATTTATGAGGGCGGTGTACAACTAATAGATATGGTATATTTGCAAAGATGTTTATAGAAGGTCTGTTCCGGTAGAAAGGAAAACAAATTGTACCTATAAATCGATGTTTGGAGAGGTGATTATTTTGGAACAGATTATTGAATATATAAAGCGAAACTAAAATCCTATTTCTGTCATCCTTTATGGTCCGTATGCTGACGGAACAAATAATCTGAACAGTGATTTTGTACAAATCTTTGATGGCAAGATTACTGTAGATAGCAATGAACGAGGAAAAGCACTTCAAGTGAAAGTGATTTCACATATACAGAACCGTCCCCAAAAATCAAAAGCAGAAATTGATGCAATATCCTTATTTTGGTCCGAAAAAGACATTGAAATGGATGGAGCAAAATCACCCTATTGCATTTGTTCATTATAAAACAGCACTTGAGGATTTCAGCGTGGATAGTTTGAAAAACTGGATTACATATATAAAAAATGCAAATGATACATTCTGACAGATTTAAGTTGGCTTATGATAACGTTCAGTTGCTGCTGAAATAAGGGATAGAGAATCGTGGAGGACTATTTTGAGAACATACGAGAATAAAGATGAACTTAAGAACGAGATAAATAAAGTAAAAATAATTTTTTTTGATATTGATGGAACATTGCTAGAGATGGGAAAAACAGAGATAACACCGAATATGAGGAAGGCGTTATGTTCATTAAAACAAAATGGTATTAAAATATGTATCGCAACAGGGCGTCCGTTTGTTACCATACCAATGTTTGAAGGGATTGTATTTGATGCGATTTTGGCATTCAATGGTTCTTTTTGCGTTGCAGGGGATCAAGTAGTGGCAAAATGTCCTATTCCGAAAGAAGATGTAAAAAAAATTATTGAAAATGCAAAAAGAATGGAAAGACCTGTTTCTATTGCAACTGCGGAAGAAATTGTTGCAAATGGAAGTGATAAAGATTTAGAAGATTATTTTGCGATTGCGCACCATAGGGTGAATGTATCCGAAAAATTTGAAGAATATGTGGAAAAAGATGTTTTTCAAATTATGTTGGGATGTGACTTAGAAGAACGCAAGTATATATTAGAGGGAACGAAAAATGCCAAATTAGCAGCGTGGTGGAGTAGAGCCATAGATATTATTCCAAAAGATGGTGGAAAAGGAACTGCGATTGAACAGGTTCTTGCACATTATAAATTCTCAAAGGAAGAAGCCATAGCGTTTGGAGATGGAGAAAATGATATTGATATGTTACTATCCGTTGGAAAAGGGATTGCAATGGGAAATGCAGCTGAAAAAGTGAAAGAAATTGCGGCTGATATTTGTGAAAGCGTGACAGATGATGGGATTTATTATTATCTGAAAAGCCAGAAGCTGATAAATGAGTAAAAGATAGGTGGAAAATGATTCCAAATAAGAGAAAAGTACCTGTCAAAGAATCTTTGCGTAACGATATATGCAATGTAAGGTGTTGATTGCTTTACTTTGAACATTATTTTTAGATAATAGTATTCGAAGGAGGACGTAGTATTATGAACATAGGAAATCAAATATTAAACATCCGTAAAGAAAATCAATTGTAGATTTTTTTACAGGTGCAGGAACAGGAATTGTTGCATCGTGTTTATTTTCCCCGGATTCATCGATAAGAACTACAGCTATTATTGTTGGAATTATAATGATAGGTATAGGCTGGTATAAAAAGTCAAAGAATGATAAAAAGATATTTCAATATATGAAAGAACAGAATAATTTTGAAAAAAAATATTGACCTTGTAGTTTGTACAGGGTTTAGAATCCATGCTGTAAAACGAAAACATGGAGGAAAAAGAATGAATATCAAAGAAGTTGAGAAAGTTACAGGAATTTCAAGCCAAAATATTAGATTCTATGAAAAAAGCGGACTGGTACATCCGGTCCGTAATGAAGAGAATGGATATCGTGAGTATGATACAAATGATATCCGAATACTGAAACTCATAAAGATGTTTCGCATGATCGATATGCCGATTGAGCAGATCAAGCTTATATTGTCTGAGAATCACAAACTGCCCCAGCTATTGAATGAGCAGGAGAAAATGTTAGAGCAGAAGCTGGAAAATACAAGATATGCAATTAGAGTATGTGAACATTTGAAGGAAATATGCAGCTCAGTAGAAGATATTGATGCAGATTTGTATCTAAGCCAGATGGAAGAAGAATCAGATCATTACTTCGATAATTGGAAATCTGATTACAAGGATGTAGTGAAGTATGAGCATGAACGCGTATTTACATTTGTTCCGGAAGAGGAAGTGACGGACAGATATACTTTTGAAAATGCATTATATGCGTATGCTATGGAAAAGAATAAGCATATAACAATAACAAAAAGAGGAATGTATCCGGAATTTGTCATGGACGGAGTAGAATATAAAGCGGAGCGAAATTACACTGTGATTGCACCTATCCCAACAGCAGTCATTCGCTGTACAAGAAAGGATGCTCCTGAAAAAGAAGAAAAGTACAGACATGGCAGAAAGAAATGGATAAGAATATTACGCATATGCTGGCCGGCTGTGACAGGAACTCTTTTATTGATATTTTTATGGGGAAATGTATTGTTTTCAAATACAGAGGGAAGAATTGCTTTGCTTGTTATCTTGATAGTGCTTTTGGCAATGTCTGTCCGTAATTACTTATTATATTGGAATTTAGATTAAGAATTACTTACGGAGTAATGTTCACAAAGATATATGCAGGATCAATACCAGTCTGAAAGGAAGCAACGGTTACCGGTAAAATAAAATATAGAAAATAGGGATTGACAAATAAATAGAAATTTAGTAATATGTTAAATGCGTCACAGACGTAACGAACAACATCATATTGACAATTATGAACTTTGGAGAAATACTCAAGTGGCCGAAGAGGTGCCCCTGCTAAGGGTATAGGTCGGGTAACCGGCGCGAGGGTTCAAATCCCTCTTTCTCCGCTCTTATTTGCAATATATGTTGTTCGAATTTTTTTTGAAAAAGTTGTTGACAAACGACAGACGATTTGATAAAATATCAAAGCTGTCAAAAACGACAACACATCAGCTCGGAAGAGTTGAAAAAGAAAAATAAAAAAGTTGTTGACAAACACTTCTGAATATGATAATATATCAGAGTTGCTAAAAACAACAAAGAACATTGATAACTGAACAGTGAATAACCTTGAAAGATTCATAAGAGAATAATTCAAGTCATCGAAAGATGAACGAACAGCTTTTAATAAAGCAAACCTTAAAAACAGTAAAACCTGAATCAAGATTCCGGTAGGAACTTGTTTCTGATTTAGAAAAGCCAGATATTCTGGCTGGATTAAAACTTTTAACATGAGAGTTTGATCCTGGCTCAGGATGAACGCTGGCGGCGTGCTTAACACATGCA
>ERZ1106977.104-NODE-104-length-83493-cov-12.781347_pt1 | contig 83493 bp, 72 predicted proteins | sample MGYA00403688_ERZ1106977 | MGnify/ENA primary metagenome ERZ1106977 (study PRJEB35170, sample SAMEA104062426) | human gut metagenome | biome: human gut; feature: human-associated habitat; material: faeces | place: Denmark | collected 2012-06-23 ...
GACAAGGAATTTCGCTACCTTAGGACCGTTATAGTTACGGCCGCCGTTTACCGGGACTTCGATCAGGAGCTCTCACCCCATCACTTAATCTTCCGGCACCGGGCAGGCATCACACCCTATACGTCGACTTTCGTCTTTGCAGAGTGCTGTGTTTTTAGTAAACAGTTGCAGCCACCTATTCTCTGTGACCTCTTCATGCTCGGAGTGTTTCACTCTTCACACTACAAAGGCACACCTTATCCCGAAGTTACGGTGTCAATTTGCCGAGTTCCTTCTCCCGAGTTCTCTCAAGCGCCTGAGTATATTCAACTCGCCCACCTGTGTCGGTTTACGGTACGGTCGACATTAAGCTATAGCTTAGAGGCTTTTCCTGGAAGTTCATCCCATCACTTCACTGCAAAATGCAGCTCGATGCTTTGTCTCGGAGATTCGCCGGCGGATTTGCCTGCCGGCCTCCTACACGCACAAACCGGGACATCCAACACCCGGATGATGCTCAAAACTCCGTCCCCCCTTCGCACTTAACGTCGGTGCAGAAATCTTAATCTGCTTCCCATCAGCTACGCTTCTCAGCCTGGCCTTAGGGGCCGACTCACCCTGCTCCGATGAACGTAGAGCAGGAAACCTTGGGCTTACGGCGAGCGGGCTTTTCACCCGCTTTATCGTTACTCATGTCAGCATTCGCACTTCTGATACCTCCGGCATGCGTTACCACACACCTTCGCAGGCTTACAGAACGCTCCCCTACCACTTGCACTTGCGTGCAAATCCGCGCTTTCGGTTACAGACTTAGCCCCGTTACATCTTCCGCGCATGAGGACTCGATCAGTGAGCTATTACGCTTTCTTTGAAGGATGGCTGCTTCTAAGCCAACTTCCTGACTGTCTTAGCCTTCACACTTCGTTTTCCACTTAGCCTGTATTTGGGACCTTAAACGGCGGTCTGGGTTGTTTCCCTTTTGAGTCCGGACGTTAGCACCCGGTGCTCTGTCTCCCGTGATTCAACTTCCGGGTATTCGGAGTTTGCCATGGTTTGGTAAGACGCCATGTCCCCCTAGCCATAACAGTGCTCTACCCCCCGGAGTCAGTCACGAGGCACTACCTCAATAGTTTTCGGGGAGAACCAGCTATCTCCAGATTTGTTAAGCCTTTCACCCCTAACCACAGCTCATCCGCCGGTTTTGCAACACCGGTCGGTTCGGTCCTCCAGTGTGTGTTACCACACCTTCAACCTGGCCATGGTTAGCTCATCTGGTTTCGGGTCTACGCCTTACGACTCTATCGCTCTGTTCGAACTCGCTTTCGCTGCGCCTCCCCTACTCGGTTAAGCTTGCCGCAAAACGTAAGTCGCTGACCCATTATGCAAAAGGTACGCAGTCACCCCGTAGGGCTCCTACTGTTTGTATGTATGCGGTTTCAGGTTCTATTTCACTCCCCTCCCGGGGTTCTTTTCGCCTTTCCTTCACAGTACTGGTTCGCTATCGGTCGATCATGAGTATTTAGCCTTGGAGGATGGTCCCCCCATCTTCGGACAGGATGTCACGTGTCCCGCCCTACTTATCGTCTTTTTAGTACCATGCACCGGACTTCGCATACGGGGCTGTCACCCACTGTGGCCGGCCTTTCCAGACCGTTCTGCTGTCACCATGCATTATCAAAGACTAGGCTGCTGCGGTTTCGCTCGCCGCTACTGCCGCAATCTCGGTTGATTTCTTTTCCTGCAGTTACTTAGATGTTTCAGTTCACTGCGTTCGCTTCACAAACCTATGTATTCAGTTTGTGATACCGGTTACCCGGTGAGTTTCCTCATTCGGACATCTGCGGATCAAAGTCTTTTTGCCGACTCCCCGCAGCTTTTCGCAGGCTTACACGTCCTTCATCGCCTATGATCGCCAAGGCATCCACCACATACACTTAGTCACTTGATCCTATAACCCTGCAGCCTTTTGCCCGCAGAGTATTCACGTGACTGATTTCGTAACGTGCTGTTCTCTTGGTTAATTCGTTGAGATTCTCGTTCAATGAAGATTTGAAACTCAGTTCAAATGCAATCACATCCCGTTTCAGCGTCTCATCAACGCTGAAATTGAACGCTTTACTTCTTTTTCCAAATTTTTAAAGAGCTCGGTGCATCTTCGTACTGAAGACACTCCGTTTAAATGTTCTCAGCTTTCACTGAAAACGTTTAAACCGGGCGTCTGGTGGAGACAAACGGGATCGAACCGTTGACCCCCTGCTTGCAAAGCAGGTGCTCTCCCAGCTGAGCTATGCCCCCGCGTGTTTCATGCACTGCGTTTGGTGGGTCTTGATGGACTCGAACCATCGACCCCCGCCTTATCAAGACGATGCTCTAACCAGCTGAGCTAAAGACCCAACCGCATTACAACTTCAACAGACTCAACCGATAAGTGTGGGAACTTCTTTCTTGTGCTGCAGTCCCTTTCGGAAACTTTCTCTAGAAAGGAGGTGATCCAGTCGCACCTTCCGGTACGACTACCTTGTTACGACTTCACCCCAGTCATGAAACCCACCGTGGGCGCCGCCTTCCTTGCGGTTGGGCAAACGTCTTCTGGTGAACCCCACTCCCATGGTGTGACGGGCGGTGTGTACAAGACCCGGGAACGTATTCACCGCGGCATGCTGATCCGCGATTACTAGCGATTCCGACTTCATGCAGTCGAGTTGCAGACTGCAATCCGGACTACGATCGGTTTTCTGGGATTGGCTTCACCTCGCGGCTTCGCTGCCCTCTGTTCCGACCATTGTATGACGTGTGAGGCCCCAGCCATAAGGGCCATGAGGACTTGACGTCATCCCCACCTTCCTCCGGTTTGTCACCGGCAGTCTCATCAGAGTGCCCTTTCGTAGCAACTGATGACAAGGGTTGCGCTCGTTGCGGGACTTAACCCAACATCTCACGACACGAGCTGACGACAGCCATGCAGCACCTGTGCTCAGGTTCCCTTGCGGGCACTGCCTCATCTCCGAGGCATTCCTGACATGTCAAGGCTGGGTAAGGTTTTTCGCGTTGCATCGAATTAATCCACATCATCCACCGCTTGTGCGGGTCCCCGTCAATTCCTTTGAGTTTTAATCTTGCGACCGTACTCCCCAGGCGGTCTGCTTCACGCGTTGGCTTCGTTACTGAGAATTAAATTCCCAACAACCAGCAGACATCGTTTAGGGCGTGGACTACCAGGGTATCTAATCCTGTTTGCTCCCCACGCTTTCGTGCATGAGCGTCAGTTGCGTCCCAGGGGGCTGCCTTCGCCATCGGTGTTCTTCCACATATCTACGCATTTCACTGCTACACGTGGAATTCCACCCCCCTCTGACGTACTCCAGTCGGACAGTCACAAATGCAGTTCCCAGGTTAAGCCCGGGGATTTCACATCTGTCTTACCCAACCGCCTGCGCACGCTTTACGCCCAGTAATTCCGATTAACGCTCGCACCCTACGTATTACCGCGGCTGCTGGCACGTAGTTAGCCGGTGCTTATTCTTCAGGTACCGTCAGCACTCCGGCATATTACTCCGGAGCTTTTCGTCCCTGACAAAAGCGGTTTACAACCCGAAGGCCTTCTTCCCGCACGCGGCATGGCTGGATCAGGGTTGCCCCCATTGTCCAAAATTCCCCACTGCTGCCTCCCGTAGGAGTCTGGACCGTGTCTCAGTTCCAGTGTGGCTGGTCGTCCTCTCAGACCAGCTATTGATCGTCGCCTTGGTGAGCCTTTACCTCCCCAACTAGCTAATCAATCATCGGCCGCTCCGTCTGCGCCGGGCCTTGCGGTCCCCGGCTTTCACCCTCAGGTCTTATGCGGTATTAGCCATCCTTTCGGACGGTTGTCCCCCACAAACGGACACGTTCCGATGTATTACTCACCCGTTCGCCACTCGCCATCAGAGAGCAAGCTCTCCATGCTGCCGTTCGACTTGCATGTGTAAGGCATGCCGCCAGCGTTCAATCTGAGCCAGGATCAAACTCTTCACTTGAATCCTGCTTTTTGGTCGTACTCAAATCACTCGCAGAAACTGACTGAGATAAATCTCAATCATTTCTTTGGCTTAAAGTCTGAGTACTTCCGATTTTTTTGCGTTTCCATGAAGAAACTGCATTTTTCAGAAGCACCCACACTTATCGGTTCGTCTGTTTCAGATTTTTAAAGAGCGTTTGTTGCCGTTTCGTCGGCGACAAGGTTGCGTATATTACACAACCGTTTTTCGTTTTGCAAGTCCGTCGGAAAATTTTTTTGTTTTCTTTCGGCTTTGCGCCTTCGTCTTAACGGCGAAGGGTGCGCATTATGAGAGCCTTTTTTACGCTTGTCAAGAGGCTGACGCGAAAAATGTTAAGGCCCGGATTTCCGCTTTTCGCCCTCTTTCCCAAGTGTTGTATTTCTGCCGCACCTCTTACACAAGAAATTGATGCGCGGCCGCAAGTTCCTCTGGCGTATTGATGTTGGCAAAGGCTTGCAAATCCCCAAAATCAACCCAGACGCAGCCCGCGCTCTCAAGCCACCCCCGCACGCGGTGCTCCCCCTTTGCAAGGTACTGAGCGAGCGAACTGCGGGCCGTTCGCCGCATCATCGCAGCCGTGGGTTGCGGAAATCCCCCCGCACGGACGGCCGCACAGGCTTTGTCCGGACGAGCAACAAGCGCCGCGTAGAGTTTTTCAACCATATCCGCCGGAAAAAAAGGCACGTCGCACGGGATACTGACGACATAGTCGGTGGTGAGCGCGTCCATTGCCGAGAGCCACCCGGCCAGAGGCCCCGGAAAATTCTCCAAGCTGTCGGTAACGACCGTCAGGCCCAGTGCGCGGTAAGCCGCGAGATTGCGGTTGGCGCTTACGACGACATGAGCGCACACGGGCATTAATTTCTCTGCCGCCCGGCAGACCAAAGGCTTACCCTTTAAGCAAACGAGGCCCTTGTCTTCACCGCCCATCCGGGTGGCGCGGCCTCCCGCAAGAATCACGGCTCCCACATTGTCCAGATGCACTTACTCACTCCTTGGTTTACGGCAGAACGTGCAAAGCATACCTGCCGAAATCAGATGTGTTATTGTGGCAAAAAGTAGCGCACAGGACCTGCAGCATGTCAGTCGCCCTGTGCCCGTCACAACGCCACGAGTTTGTCAGAGCAGAGGTTGTTCACATGCCTTCAGATACTGTCAGCATCACCGTCGAGGAAGCTCGCAAAGATATCCTCAAAAAGGTTTCACGCAACATCTCCGCGGTGCAGAAACCCTTAAGAGACATTGTGGGATGCATTCTTGCTCAGGATGTCGCAAGTCCCATTGCCGTTCCCGCCTACACCAATTCCGCCATGGACGGCTTTGCCTTTAAGGCCAGTGACCTGCGGGGTAAAAAAGAACTGACGCTCACCGTTGCCGGCACGTCCTATCCCGGCCACCCTTATAAGGAACGCATCAAGACCGGCCAGTGCGTGAAAATCACCACCGGAGGCGCCGTGCCCGCGGGGTGCGACACCGTGATTGCCTTTGAGAAGGTGACCGATAAGGGAGACACCGTTACGTTTGACACGGCGGTGGTGCGCAAAGGCGACAATTTGAGGCTTAAAGGCGAAGAAGTCACGGTCGGGCAGACCGTGCTTGCCAAAGGCATCCGCATTAATCCCGCGCACGTTGCGGTGCTTGCCTCCCTCGGGTATTCGGAAGCCATGATTTATGAGCCCTTCCGCGTGGGGCTCATTGCCACCGGCGACGAACTCATCTCCCCGGGGCGTCCCTGTCCGCCTGAGAGGCTTTATAACGCCAACAGCCATTTCCTCGCGGCGCTTCTGAGAAACCTCGGCGTTGAAGTCACCGACTTCGGCATCATCCGCGATGACCCCAACGCCATCCGCCAGGCCATTCTCTACGCCAAGCAAAACTGCTCTCTCATTATCTGCACCGGGGGCGCTGCGGCGTCCGCAACGGACTTCACGCACCAGGTCGTCGAGTCTCTCGGAAAAATCTGCCGCTGGACCGTCAATATGCGCCCCGGGCGTCCGATGCGTTTTGCGGTGGTGGAAAGAAGGCCGCTTTTCATGCTCCCGGGTAATCCCGTCGCCGCCTTTGTGACATTTCTGGAATTTGTGCGGGGCACGATTCTTTACATGCAGGGGCAGGATGCCCCCGACTGCTGGCCGCACAGCATCACGGCGCGCGCGGGCTGCGACATTAAAAAGAAACCGGGCCGCGCGGAATTTATGCGCGCCAAACTGGCGATCAACGCCAAGGGCGTTCTCACGGCAACCCCGCTGAAAAACCAGGGCTCAGCCGCCACCACGGTGTTAACGGAGGCTGACGGCCTGATTGCGCTGCCTCATGAAACGGACTTCGTGAAAAAGGGCGAACCCGTGACGGTGCATCAGCTCACGCTTCTGATGAACTGACGGCTTTAACCCGCACACACAAAAATCCCGCCCCCGGCAACAAGCGCCTCGGGCGGGATTTTTTCATTGCTGGTTTTCTTTGGGCCCGTTTTTCCCTTGGGGCCTTAAGAAAAAGCGCCGCGGCTGGTGGTTTTTGCGGCGTGCGCCGCCCCGCCTTCCTTCCCGCGCAGGCGGAAAGCAGTCCTGGCACGTCGGCACGCACTTGGGGTCGCCCTCCTTAAAGTCCGTGGGCAGAATCGGCGCCGTATCAAGAATTTCGGGCGCGGGCTCTTCGCCGGCTTCCTGCATCGCGAGCATATCCCGCGGATCCATCTGCGAGGGAACGATCACGCGGCCCTCCAGGTCAACGATGCCGCGGTAGCCCACCCCCCGGACAATCATCCCTTTGTAGCGCCCGTACTCATGGTCTTCGTGCTGATGTCCGTGAAAGAGCCACCGCACGTGAAGCCCCTGCCCGAGCCGGTCAATCGCGGCAAAACCCTTTTTATGGCAGCCCGCGGCCTCATGCGTCACAAGGACGTCGGCTCTCTGACGCAGGAGGTTGTCGTAAACCGACGGGAAGATTGACGTTCTGTGGCGTCTCGGAAGTCCCCCGTGCCAGAGCGTGCCGTGCCCGGCGCGGCGCACGAAGCTTGCGGCCGACCGGTAATGGGGATCACCCTCAGGCATCCAGATCTGCCCGCGGAAAACGCCGCCCAGACCGGCAATACGAATCCCGGCGACATTGGCTACGCACCCGTGGAGATTGTGTTCTGCCAGGGGCCCTTTCCAGAGTCGCTCGTAATACTCTTCGGAGTCGGAATCGTGGTTACCCGGAATCCACCAGACTTCGGTGAGTTCCATCGCGTCTTTGAGCACCACATCCATCGGCGCATAAGGCTGCATGTCACCCAAAAGCACGATCGCCTTGGGGTGCCACTTTTTCACCGCTTCGTTGATGTGATCAAAGCTGCCGTGCGGGTCGCCGCAGAAGAAAATCAGCGGCGTTTCCTTCTTTCCTGCGGGTGAGCGCACGTACCGCCGTCTGCGGTTACTGCTGATGTTGCCTGTCATCGCTCACCCCTTAGACGCCGCCCGCACGGTCGGCACTGTAGGCTGCAAGCGCCGCTTCCAGTTCCCGCAGCACGCTCTTTTTAAGGCTTTCCGGGGCCATCACACGGGCGTGCGCCCCATAGTGCAGAATCTGCGCAACAAGCTCGGTTTCGTTGGTGTAGGGAACCCGCAGCTCCACCGTGCCGTCTTCGGCGGTCAGAACCTGCTGATCAGGGTGCCAAATTTCGTCGCGCACGTAGGCGCCCATCTGCGCGTCAAAGTGAATAACCGCAACCTGGACTTTTCCGCCGGAAAAAATGCCGAAGCCGCTGTCCAAAGCTTCAAGGTCCTTCATCGGCACGGCGCGACAGTTTTTGGCGCAGGGCTCCGCCGCGAGAATGTACTCAAGACTGAAGGTTCGAAGCTCATCGGTGAGATGGCACCAGGCCTGCAGATACCAGCGGTTTTTGTAGTTCACAAGCCGCACGGGCGAAATCTCACGCATCTTTTCGGTCTGCGAGGATTTGGTCCAGTAGGTGATGCGAAGCCGCGTCTTGTGCGCAAGCGCGTTGCCGATCATCTCGAAAAAGGGCGAGCGGTGTTCAATCACCGAGGGCAGAATCACCCGCACGCGCTTTAGGAGTTCACGCGCGGAAATGCGCTCTTCCTGCACAAGCGACAGCAGGCGCGACTTCATCGCCTTCATGTCAGGGGCCAAAAGCCCGGACTTTTCGTTTTCCACCCGGTCAAAAAGCTGCAGCGCCGTCATCAGGGCCGTAATTTCAACGGGGGAATACCAAGCTGAGGGAAGCGCCACCTTGCGGGCTTCTTCGCACGCCTCTTTTTCCAGACCCAGCGCCCTTTCGCGCACGTAGCTGTAGGAATTGGTCTTACGGCTGTAGACAATCGGGGCCTTGAGTTTTTCGCGCAGATAACGGAGGTCACGCTTTAGGGTCGGAACCGAACAGCGCAGTGCCGCCACCATTTCCGGTAGCGACACCTGCCCTCTTTCATGGATGAGCTGATCGATGCGGAACAACCGCATCTTAAAGTTCATGTGGGTATACATTGACAATTGCGGACTTTGGCCGGACCGCAATTGTCGGGAGTCAGGGCAAAGCCGATAAATAACTAAGGTTTTCTGATTATACCTTTAGTCGACCGGCCCGCCCGAAGAAATCCCGCGGCCCTCAGAAAAGTACCGTACGGTCTTCAAGCACCGTCGTCTCAGGCCCGGTTTTCACCGTAAAGATCCCTTCGGGCAACGCGTGATTCGTGACAACGTCGGTGAGCACAAGCTGCGTTCGTCCGCCGAACGCATCGGTGAGAACCAAAACCGCTGGAAGGCCTGCGGCATCAAACCCCACCACGGCGCTTACGAAGGCTGCGTCCTGAGTCTTTGGTTCGGCCTTTACTGCCGTCACGGCGCCCTCGGGCGCCTTGACTTCCGTGAGCGTGAAATTTTCAAGTGCCTCAGCGCGTCCGAAAAGAAGCGCCGCAGGCGCCCCGGAGACCATTGTTTCAGCCGACTTTACGGTGAGCTGATCTAGGTCCTTGTCGTAAAGGCGGATGGTTTTCCCGTCACTTACGATGTCCTGCACGTAGGGCTTTTCCGTCTTCCAGGCAAAGCGTGAGGGCCGCTCAAAGGCAAAGCGCCCGGTACTCGGCCCGTCAATCACCTGCCCGGCCTTATCGGTCACGGTCTGCGTAAAGCGCCCCGAAGCGGTTTTAGCCTCCGCCACAAACCGCCGCAGTGCGTCACGGGCCGCTGTTTTCTGTGCAAATGCCGGAAGCACCACCGCGCAAAGCGCGGCCGCGGCAAGCGTTCTGCGGGAAAAAAGCACGGTCATAAACCCTCCCTGTTTTTCACAAGAATTTCACGCTTACCCGCGGCATTGGGCTGACTGACGATTCCCGCCTGCTCCATCGTTTCGATGAGGTTTGCGGCACGGTTGTAGCCGATATTGAGCCGCCGCTGAATAAAGCTTGAGGTCGGGCGGTTCGTTTCCAGCACGAGTTTTACGGCCGCGTCGTACAGGGGATCTTTTTCCCCCGAGCCGCCCCCGGCGCCCTCACCGAACCCGCCGGCACTGGTTTCAGCGGCATCGCACACGCCTTCGATGTACTGGGGTTCGCCCTGCGCCTTTAAGGCGTCGACCACACGGAGCACTTCGTCTTCGTTCACCATACAGCCCTGAATGCGCACAAGGGCTGAGGTCCCCGGCTGCTTAAAGAGCATGTCGCCGTGCCCCAAAAGATCCTGCGCACCGTTTTCATCCAGCACGACCGAACTGTCAAAGCGGCTTGCCACGGCAAAACAGGCGCGCGCCACGACGTTCGCTTTAATAAGTGGCGTCACAATATCCACGCTCGGGCGCTGCGTGGCAAGCACCAGGTGAATGCCCGCGGCACGGGCTTTCTGCGCCAGACGCACGATCAAGAGTTCAATCTGCTTGCGGTTAACGAGAATGAGGTCCGCCAATTCATCAATAAAGCAGACGATGTAGGGGAGTTTTTCAAGCACCACATGCGGGTCGGGATTGTCGGGCGAGACCTGGAAGGGATCCATCAGGGGCTTTCCTTCCTTTTGCGCCGCCTCCACCTTTTCGTTATAGGAAAGGAAACTGCGCACCCCGAGGTGACTCATGAGGTTGTAGCGCCGGTCCATTTCCTGCACAAGCCAATTGAGGGCATTTGCCGCCTTATTCATGTCGATCACGACCGGGCAAAGGAGGTGCGGAATATCCCGGTACATCGAAAATTCGACGGTCTTGGGGTCAATGAGAACGAGCCTTAACTGCGTGGGATCGCACTTATAAAGAAGCGACAGAATCATCGCGTTGATGGCAACGGACTTACCCGAACCCGTGGTACCGCCCACCAGGAGATGCGGCAGACGCGCGAGATCCGCGACCACCGGCTGCCCGGCGATGTCTTTACCGAGCGCGAGCGTCAGGGGCGACGTACTTTCCGTAAAGGCTTTGCTGGTGATGAGTTCTTTCAGGTACACCGCAAGGCGCTGCTGCTTGTTGTTGGGGATTTCAAGCCCCATGTAGGGCGTACCGGGAATTGCGGAAACGACGCGCACGGAGTGAACCGCGAGCGCGCGCGTTAAGTCCTTGCGGATACTTTCAATGGTGCTGCCCTTCACGCCTTCGGCGAGATCCAGCCAGTACTGCGTGATCACCGGTCCCACGCGGGCACCGACGACCTTGGCCTGAATCTTGTAGGTTTTGAGTTTGCTTTCAATGAGGCGGCTTGTCATCTTGACGGTGTCTTCGCGCACGCCGTTACGTTCCGCGGGCGGGGCATCCAGAAGCATCGTATCGGGCGCAATGCGGCCGCCGGCGGCTTTGGCAGCAGCGGGCTTGGCGGCAACCTTCACGGTCTTCGCGGGCTTACCTTCAATTACCGCTTCCTCCGTGAGTTCCCCGTTATCGGGCACACCCGCATCGCTTTCTAGCGAGGCTTCCGGGGCCGGGGCGGGCGCGTCTTCGGTGAGCATCACGTCCCCGGGCTTGGCCTCATCTTCCTCATGCGTCTCTTTTTTCACCGGACGGGCGCGCTGCACAAATGTCCAGAAGGCGTCCATCGCCGCCCCGAGCGCTTCAGCGAGCTTAAACCATGAAAAGCAAAAGGCCATCGCGGCCGCACAAGCGGTCAATACCACCAAAATGACGGTTGTGCCCCAGACGCCGAGCCACGGGGTGATGTTGCTTGCGACGTACTGTCCCACAAGGCCCCCTGCTCCCATCGGAATGCCTTTACCGAGGTAGCCCAGCTGCAGCGTTTCAAGGCCGCTTGAAAGAAACAAAAGAAGGATGAAACCGCAGGCAGCGGTCACCGGCGCAAAACGCGCTCTCTGCGGCGAGACAAGCGCATTTTTAAGCGACACAAGCCCGAACACGATAAGCGCCGCCGGCACCCACCAGACAGACCGCCCAAAAAACCAGAAACCGGCGTCAGCAAACCACGCGCCCGCCAGGCCGCAGAGGTTCGCGGGAAGTTTGGTGCCGGTCACTGAAAACCCTGGATCGGTCAGACTGTAGGTAAGAAGCGCCGCAGCGGCAAGAACGCCCGCGGTTAACGCAACCACCCAGCCCACCTTGAGCACCAGCCCCTTAATCAACGCCGAAACGGCGGCAAAAAGCCGGGCCCGTGCTGCGCGCGCCGCCTCCCGGTCGACCTCACGCTGCGCACGTTCCTGTGCCTCTTTGTTTTCACGCCATTCGCTGGCAATTGCGGGTTTTTTCGTCTTTCGCATGATGCGCTGATTATAGGGGTGCGGTTTTCCGTCTTCACGGTTCAAAGACCGCTTGAAGCGCGGGATTTTTTTCTCAATTCGTTTCAGTGTCCGGCGTCGTGCCGGACTTCGTCAATGAGCGCCTGCACATCGTCATCGTTTCTGAGGCCCATTTCTGCGGCCACACCACGGAAAGCCTTCTGTGCGCGCTTAAGCGCCGCAGCCGAAGCGTTGCAGATCACGGTTTCACCGCGGTCATTTTCGGTAAAAAGGATTTTGTCGCCGGGTTTGAGTCCGAGGCTTTTTCTCTCCTCAGCAGGCACCGTAATCTGACCGTTTGCAAAAACGCGGGCAAGATTCATTTACAAAATCTCAAGACTTCTTGGAATCCTTGAATTTCATCGAAAGCCTCAGAGCGGCTACACTCGGAAGGAAGAGTTTTCCGGCTGTCGGAAAACTTCCTGTTAAATTGGAATTTAAAACATGACCGAAAATCTCATCACCAACGTCACCGACGCCACCTACGGCGAAATCGTCGAAAAGTCTGAACTCCCCGTGTGCTTCATCGTGGGCGCACCCTGGTGCCAGGACTGCCGCCGCATTGCCCCGCTCGTGAACGAATTTGCCCGGCGCTACGCCGGACGCGTTCTCTTTGCGTACGCCTACTTTGACGAAAATCCGTCGATTAAGGCGCGCTTTGAGGTGCAGCACATTCCGAGCATCTTCATTATCAAAAAGGGCGTGATCGAAGACCGCCTCATTGAACCGAAGGCAATTGCCCCCTTCCGCGACTTCATTGAGTCGCATCTGAAGTAATTTTTGCGGGACACGGGTCGTGCTCAGAGGCCACAGCGGCGCCCTCATCCTCGCCGGCATCTTGTCGGCGCTGACAGGGGCGGCTTTTGCGCAAAACGCGGGCTCGGCCGAGCCGGCTGACGCCGACGGAATTTTAAATGTCGGCATCGTGCGCTACATCCGGCCCTCGCCGCACGAGGCGGTGATCGAACCCACGATTGCGGCTTTAAAAGCCCGCTTTGGTGAGGCCAACGTCGCAACCGTGGCTCTCACAATGGATGAGCTCACCCGCGCGATCCGCGACAAAAAAGTCGACGTCTTTATCGCGAGCGCCGGTTTTTACCGCTTTAACGTCATCCACGGCGCGCGCGACCTCGTCACGCTCGCAAGCCGCGCCTACCCTGATCCCAACCACGGCGACGGCTCGGTTTTTGTGACGCTTGCGTCCACCCCTTTTGACACGATTGAGTCCCTCAAGGGAAGCCGCCTGGTTGCTGCCACACCCACAGGGTTTACGTCTCTGAGAATCGCTCAGGGGGAACTCGCCGCCCGGGGCTACAACCCGGAAAAATTCTTCCGGCAGAGTTTTTTCACGGGACCGGGAAACACCGAGGCAGCCGTTGAGATGCTCAAAAGCCACAAAGCCGACACCGCCGTCTTTCGCCTCTGCTGGCTTGAAAACCACCTCAAAACCCACCCGGAAGAAAAAAATCTCTGGCGCGTCGTGGAACCCAAACCCGATTCCGGACGGTGCCTTGCCTCCACCGATCTTTACCCCTCCTGGATTGTGGCAACGACGCCCGCCACGCCCCCTGCGGTCTCGCGCATTGTGACGGAGACGCTTCTTGCGATGCCCGAAACCCGAGAGGGGCAGTACTGGAGTGTGGCCACGGACTTCAGCACGATCGATAACCTTTATAAGACGCTCAAGATCGGCCCGTACCAGTTTCTGCGCGAGTGGTCGGTGACGCGCTTCTGGGAAACGTTCAGGCTCCCGATCTTTCTGGTCATAGGCCTTATCGTGGGCCTCATTTTCCACAGTGTGCGCGTCACGCAGCTCGTGCACCGAAAAACGCGCGAACTCACCGAGGCCCTTGCGCGCGAAACCGAACTCAAGCAGGAAGCGCAGCAGGCGGGCGAGCGCATTGCCCTTTTGCAGCGCTCAGGCATCATCGGGCAGATGTCTTCCATGATTGCGCATGAGCTGCGGCAGCCCTTAGCCGCCCAGGATCTTTTCGGAAAGTCACTCGAAAAGATTCTCACGCGCGCCGGAGCCGGTGAGCAAACGCTCTCGGTTTTGGCCCGCATGATGAAGCAGACCGAACGTATTGCGGCGATCGTGGAAAACGTCAGAAACTACGCCAAAGTCAAAACCGTCAAACGGACCCGCATTGATTTACGCAGTGTGGTTGAGCGGGGCATTGCCTCGTGGCGGGCCTCCGGCAGAAGCGACAAAGTCACCGTGAAACTCACGGCACTTGAACCCGTGATGATTGACGCCAATGCCCTTGAATGGGAACTTGTGGTGTTAAATCTCATCAAAAATGCCGCAGAAGCCCTTGCCACCACCAAGGACCCCACGGTTTCGGTGTCGCTGCTGCGTAACGACGCCGGAAACTTCGTACTGACCGTGGCCGACAACGGCCCGGGCGTCCCTGAAGAAAAGCTCAAGGCCTTCGGCAGCCCCGTTACGTCCGGGAAAACGAACGGCCTGGGCCTGGGCTTAAGCATTGTGAAAAGCATCGTCGAAAATCACGGGGCCGCGATTCGTTTCCGCAACCACCCGTTAGGCGGCCTTGAAGTGGCCGTCATTATTCCCGCAACCGACACCGAAAGCGCAAAGGACACCGCATGACAACAGACATCACTGCCGTAAAGGAAGCCGCCCTTGTGAGAATCTGTGACGATGACACGGATCTGGCGGCGGCGCTTGAGCTTTACCTCACGCTGGAGGGCTGGAAAACGGCGGTTTATCACGACGCCAAAAGTTTTTTGACCGGTGACAGACCGTCGGTGCCGGGGTGCCTCATCCTTGACGTCCGCATGCCCGGGCTCACCGGCATCGAATGTCAGCGCGTCATGAAGGAGCACGGGGTGGATCTGCCCGTCATCTTTATCACCGGGCACGGCGACATCGATATGGCCGTGCAGGCCGTTTTGGAAGGCGCCGTGGATTTCATCCAGAAACCCGTTGATGAAGAGCGGCTTTTAAAGGACATCACCAAGGCCCGTGAGCGGTCCGTGCAGAAAGTAACGGGCTCGGTGTCAGCCGACACCGCACGCGAGCGGCTTGCTGCATTGACGGCCCGTGAAACGGAAATTGTGCGTCTTATTGCGCAGGGGCTCGTCTCACGCGAAATCGCCGAGCGCCTCGGCATTGCCTTAAGAACCGTGGAAGTGCACCGGGCATCGGCCCTGAAAAAAATCGGCACGCACGATCCGGCCGTGATCCGCCGCATTCTCGTGGCGGCCGGAGCGTAATCATCATGAAAACGACGGCCGACGTTTTGGTCACCGAAGAAAACCGTACGGGCGGCATTCTCGTTGTGACCGGCGCAGAAACGGTGCCGGCGAACCCCGTCACGCGCCTTGCGTTTTTCTCTGACGCCGCCTGTGACCGGGGACCCGTTATCCGCCGCTTTGTCGAGTGGTTCAACCTCTGGGGGATGCCTCTCATTGAGACCCGCGGCAAAGAAGGCGCCTTTGAACGGGCCTTTACGATGACGGTGTGGCCTGCGGTGAAACCCAAGGGCCACGGCCCGCAGACCGTGCCCGAAACAGCGCGGGAGATTGCGGCTCTCACAGAGGTTTTAAACGAGCGCAAACCGCGCCTCATCATCTTTCTCTCCTGCTACCTCTGGCAGGCTGTGAACACTGAAGCGGCGCTTCCCCTGGTTGAAAAAAGTCTCGGGCGAAGGCTTGATGCCGGCCGAAGAATCAGTTCGACGCGGCTGGCTGCCTACGAGCAGCACTTTGAGCGCGCCCGGATTCTTGCCCTGCCCCTGCCTTCCAAAAACACGACGGACGCCTTTGTCACGGCGCTGGCGCAACCCGTGCAGCGCTTTTTTAAGGCCGCGGGCCTAGCGTCCGTGATGAAGACTGATGCGGACGCCGAGCGCGCTGCTGAGTTTCTTGTGCTTGACCGTGAGGCAAGCATTCAGTGCATCAGGGCGGGCCTGCACGTTTCAGTCGAAAAAGCCGCGGCGCTTTTTGAGAGTCTCGCGGGCAACGTGTGGGAAAAGGACGCCGCCGGGCGCCTGCTTTTAAAACGCCGGTCTCAGTAACGCCAAAGGCTCCCGAAGGAGCCTTTGTGTGCCGGCATTAAACCGGATTAATACCCGAGCTTACGCAGCGCGGCGATACGGTCTTCGCACGAGGGGTGCGAGGCAAAGAGACTGCCGATACCGCCTGAGATACCGAAGCCCTTCACAGAACCCGGCAGTTCCGCAGGCGTCATCGTTTCCAGGCGCTGCAGTGCGGCAATCATCGGTTCAGACGAACCCAAGAGTTTTGCGGAGCCTGCATCGGCGTGGTATTCACGCCAGCGGCTGAAGGCCGCGACAACGATACCGGCAAGAAAACCCAGGACGATATCCATCACAATGCTCGTGATGAAGTAGCCGATACCGGGGCCTTCTTCTTCGTTACGCAGAATCTGACGGTCAACGACCCAGCCCACAATGCGGGAAATGAAGACCACAAACGTGTTCATCACGCCCTGCACCAGCGTCATCGTCACCATGTCGCCGTTGGCGGCATGGCTGATTTCGTGACCGAGAACGGCTTCGACTTCCTTCTGATTCATGAGGCGCAAGAGGCCCGTGGAGACGCAGACCATGGAGCTGTTTTTTGTGGCGCCCGTGGCAAAAGCGTTGGGTTCACCCTCGTAGATACCGACTTCGGGCATCTTGATGCCGGCCTTATCCGACAACTGACGGATCACGCCCACAAGCCACGTTTCAAGCCCTGGCTGGGGATTGTCCGTGTCAATCATCTGCACGCCCATGCTCATCTTGGCCATGGACTTACTCATCAGAAGCGAAATGATCGATCCGGCAAAGCCCACGACAAAGGCAAAGACCAAAAGCGACGTGATGTTCAGGCTCTTGCCGGCCATCTGGCCGAAGTTAATCCCGGTCAGAAGGCTCACCACATTGAGCACAATGCCGAGCATCACCACAATGGCAATGTTGGTCAGAATAAGAAGTGCAATACGCTTCATAGTGAAAAAGGAAATTCCTCAAATAAAAGCTCCGGGCGACACACCCGAAACTCCCGTTGTTCTGATAACGCGCGGACAAAGGCCCGCACTCACCGGACACTTACCGTACCGGTTGATGCCGCTAAGTGTAACGGCAGGGTAGCCGCGCAAAGTTTTCACCGGTGCCTTTTTATTAACAAATTGTGTTTCAGCCCGGACTAAGGTTTACCGCTGCACCCAACCTTTCTTTCGCAGGAACTCAAGCACAAAGGGGCGGCGCTCTTTCCCGAGAATGGCGGGAAGCGTCTCAGCCCAGCTCACGTCCTTGCTGCCCGCCGTGCGGTTTTTGTAGTAGGCGCGCGAAACGGCGTCGTAGGCGGCCATCACGACCGGGTCCGGCTCCCTGTAGCTGTTTTCCATGACGGTGACTTCCAGAGGCAGGCGCGGCTTCAATTCATTCTTTTCCGCAGGGTACCCGAAGGCAAGCCCCACAACCGGAAAGACGTTTTGAGGCAGCGCGAGAACGTCGTCCGCGCGGGCTATGCCGTTGCGGATGCCGCCCACAAAGACACCCCCAAGCCCGAAGCTCTCCAAAGCGGTCATCGCGCTTTGCGCGACAATCCCCGTGTCGACGCACCCGAGGATCAATTGCTCCGTCCAGCCGAGGTCGGCTCCCGCCACCAGTTCAGCATTTCGGTGCATGTCCGCGCAGAACACCCAGAATTCGGGCGCCGTGAGCACGTGCTTTTGGTTGCCGGAGAGTTCATAAAAGGCTTGGCGCTTGGCGGCATCCGTCACGCGGATCACGGTCACAAGCTGCAGAAAGCTTGAGCTTGATGCCGCAAAGGCCGCTTCAAGGATTGCTTTTCGCACATCCTCAGAAACAGTTTTGTCTTCGTAGGCACGCACCGAGCGGTGCACCTTCATCAAATCCACGGTTGCATTGGTCATTTTTCTCTCCCGAAATCCTTACGGCAGGGCCGTTTTAACGGTCTCAAAGCAAAATAGTGCCGGCCGATTCCGTTATTATTGCCGCACTATGGCAAAGAAACCTTTTTACGATACACGCGCCTGGGCTGATGAAGACGATGACGAAGGGTACGACCGGCCGTCAAAGTCTCAGCGCAAACGCGACTGCGATGAACTGCAAAGCCTCGGCAAGGACCTCACGGGCTTAACCGACGAGCAGCTCTCCTTAATCGATCTTCCCGAAGACACGGCGCTTGCAATCCGCGACTTTCGCGCGATGAAAAGCTTCGGAGCACAGCGGCGTCAACTGCAGTTAATCGGCAAACTCATGCGGCAACTCGATGCCGAGGCCGTTAAAGAAGCCATTGCCCGCGCTACCGGCGACTCCCGAGCGGCGGCTGCCGCGCACAAACGCGCGGAAAAAGCCCGCGAAGAGCTTCTCACGAAAGACGAAGCGCTCACCGCCTACGCTCAACTCCATCCGGCACTGGAAATTCAGCGCCTGAGGCAACTCATCCGTCAGGCCCGAAAGGAGCGCGATGCCGGCAAACCCGCCAAGGCCTTCCGCGAGGTCTACCGCGTCTGCTACACCGAGGAGCTCCCGCCCCTCACGCTTGAAGCGCGCAGTGAAGAAGACGAAGAAAACTGATTTTTTCCTTTGGGACGCATTTCAATGTCTGTGAAACGCACAACGGAAAACGAGCTCATTGTCGGGCTCGTTTCGATTTCTGACCGGGCCAGTGCCGGCATCTACCGTGACGAGGGGATTCCGGCTCTGGAAGCCTGGCTTACCGACGCCGTCACAACGCCTCTCTCCCTTCATAAGCGCCTCATCGCCGATGAGCGCTACGTGATTGAAAACACCCTGCGTGACCTCGTTGATAACGAAGGCTGTGACCTCGTTCTTACCACGGGCGGCACGGGTCCGGCCCTACGGGACGTGACGCCCGAGGCAACGCTCGCCGTCGCCACCCGCGAAATGCCGGGATTCGGCGAACAGATGCGGCGCATTTCGCTGCACTTTGTTCCCACGGCCATTCTCTCGCGCCAGGTGGCGGTCCTTCGCGAAATTCCGGGGCACGCGGCGCTGATCATCAATCTCCCGGGCCAGCCCAAGGCGATTTCCGAGACGCTCGGGGGCTTTTATGACGATGACGGGCACGTCATTGCACCCGGTATTTTTGCCGCAGTCCCCTACTGCATTGATCTGATCGGCGGCCCCTACATCGAAACGGATCCGGACGTTGTGAAGGCCTTTCGCCCCAAGAGCGCCCGTAAGCCCGAAGCGGCGCCTGCGAAAGAACCCCCTGCGGCGGTTTCCGAGACACCTGCCGCACCGCAGGAAGCTCCGCAGCACGCGCCTCAAATGCCGCAGGCAGACTCCGCCGCTGCAGCCGCCGGCCACGTCCCGGGTTTCCGCGGGCCTGAAGCGGGTTTAACGCCCCCTGAACAGGCACCCCGCGCGCCGCAGAGCGCGCAGAATCCGGCTCACGAAGCCCCTGTGCACGAGCGGCGCGATGACCGGCCGCGCATGAGCCCTGAAGCCATTGCCCGCCGCTCCGTGCAGCGCGGCGTGCCGCTTTTTAACGAGCGCCCCCAGCGCCCTGCGGAGCAGCCTCTCAAAGTTTTTGTAAAAGACTCGACCTCTGACGGCGACATTCCCTGCACCGTGATTTGGCTCCACGGCATGGGTACCGACGCGCATGACTTTGAGCCGTTTGCGCAGGAACTCATTGACTTCGGGGGGCCGGCAGCCCGGTTTTTGTTCCCGCAGGCGCCTGTGACTCCCATTACGGCGCATCAGGGCTGGCGGGGTACCGCCTGGTTTGACGTGCTCTCCATGGATTTTGAAGGACCGGAAGATGAGCGCGGGATCCGCGCCATGCACCAGAAGGTGACGCAGGTCATTAACGAAGTGCTCTCCACGGGGCAGGATCCGCAGCGGCTCTTTATCGGGGGCTTTTCGCAGGGCGCGGCGATGGCGCTTTACAGCGGCCTGAGGCAAACGCGGCCCCTCGCCGGAATCATTGCGCTTTCGGGCTTTTTGCCGCTCGCGCAGACGTTGCCCGCTGAAATCACGGCCGCGGGCCGCGCGACACCGGTCTTTATGGCGCACGGCGCCTTTGACAGCATCGTAAACCCCATGGTCGCCCGCAAGAGCGCCGATGTGGTGGAAAACTGCGTGCAGACCCTCATCTGGCGCGAGTACAACATGGACCATGAACTCTGCCCCGATGAACTCACGCACATCGCGCAGTTTATGAATACGGCTTTAGAAGGCTGATACGCCTTTTTGCCGTCTTCTCTTCCCGCCTTTTCCTCCAAGGAAAAACGGCGGGAAATTTTTGCTCAGCGTTTGCCGGGCGCGTCTTTTGTCTTTTTGCCGGCCGGGTTCTTCTGCTTTTGATCCTTGCCGTCCGTGGCACGGTCACGGGCGGCCTTGGCCGCATCAGTGTACGGGTTTTTAACGGCATCGGAAAAGTCGTATTCGTCGCGCATGATGTTCGTTGTCCTTGCGGGATACGTTGTCGGGAAATCTTTGGGGGCTGTGCTTTTTAACAGCGGGAATTCATCGTCCGGCATCGGAAAGTCCAGAAAGTCCGCACCGTAAAAAGGCTGCGAGCGAAACGCCGTTTCTGCGGCCCGCTTTGACCGGATCAAAACTGAGTCCCGGACTTTTGCCGGACACGGTCCACGCCGACAGTGCGCCGGACACGGCGCTCAAAAGTCTCTCAACGGCGGCCCTGCCGGTTTTTGCGGTTTCCAGATCCGCGTACACCACGAGCGCTTTTCTCGAAAGCACCGCAATGAGATCCTCCCGGAGAAACGGTGTCTAGCCTGCGCCCCTCGGAGCAACGAGAAAGAGTCCGTCGTGTGAGGTGAGAATGTCAGGCTCAAAAAAGCGCCGGGCCAAAGCCAGGGCCAATTCGGGACGGTGAGAAACCGGCATTACGCAAGCCGCACGGACCAGAAAAAATTCAGAACCCCCGATTCTACGAAACCGCTTGCCCGCCTGCACGGTTTTGCGGACCGTACTTTCAGACCACGCCCGGCTCTTCGTCAAGTCTCCTCTCTTTGACATGAGTACGGGGTACTTAGTGGGTTTACCCCTGCATAATCCCAACGTTAAGTTTCGCATCAGCTCACAATAGGGTTAAGTCCCTGAAAAGAAGGACTTTCCCCTTTGAGGGCGACACAAACACAAGAACTGCCTGATACACAAAGGCATCAGTCAAAGCAGGAGAATGAAGATGTCCAATACGGATCTCACCCGCCGCGGGCTCTTAAAGAGCTCGATTCTCGGAGCAGCCGCCGCGGGCGCTGCCGGTTTCGGCATGACCGCCACCGCTGAAGCGGCCCCGGCCAAAAAAATGAGCGGCACCTATGACGCGATCGTTCTGGGTGCCGGCCCCGCAGGCCTTATCGCCGCCATTACCGCGCACGACATGGGCGCCAAGGTCTGTGTCATGGAAAAGTGCGACCGTCCCGACGGCAACGCCATCTACGCCCTGGGGTCAGTCTGCGGCTGGGGTACGCGTCATCAGAAGGAACAGGGTATCACCGATACGGCCGACGCCTTCTACGCGATGATGATGGACATCAGCAAGCAGATGGGTGATCCGGCCTTAAACCGCACCTACACCGACAACATTTCCGCGGGCATTGACTGGCTCGAAAAGGATATCGGCGTTAAGTTCGGCAAGATCCGTCCGATGCCTTATCCGCGTCTCGGGCGCACCTGCCGCGTGGTGGGCGATAAGAGCAAGGGCATGACCGGGGGCGCTGCGCTCGTTCAAAAGCTCCTGGAAGCCTGCGCCAAGCGCGGCATTGAAATCAAGTACCAGCATAAGGCCGTGGAACTTCTCACGGACGAAGCCCTGCAGGTCACGGGCGTCAAGGTTCAGACCCCGACGCGCCAGCTCTATTTCCGTTCACGCGGCGGCGTTCTGGTTGCAACGGGCGGCTTTTCCGCCAACCCTGGCCTCGTTGACCAGTACATCGGCGGCTGGGCCACACGCATGGTGCTTCGCGGTTCCCGCCACACCACGGGCGAAAACATTACGCTCACGGCTCCGCTTTTCACGAAGTTTGTGAACATGGATCAGTTCCACTCCGGCCCGATCCTTGGGAAAACCCACGTGAACCCCGCCGATGTTCTCAATTCCGGCTACGGCGTGCAGGTGAACACTTCGGGCGTGCGTTACATGGATGAAAACAACACGTACGTCATTAAGGCCCGTACGACGGCGCAGAAGACTTTGGACAACTACGCCTGGGTGATCGTTGACAGCGACTGCTCGGTTCTGGACCGCGTCATTCCGAAGTTTGATACCTTGAACAACCCCTACGGCAAAGCCGATACGATTGAAGAGCTCTGCAAGCAGGTGAACCTCCCGGCTGCCAAGGTCAAGAAGGTTGTGGACCAGTATAACGAAGCACTTAAAGCCAACAAGCTCGACGAGATGGTTCCGCCCTGCACCTACAAGAAGCCCCATCCGATTGCCAAGGCCCCGTTCTACGCCATTCCCTTCCAGGGCGGCATGACCGCGACCTTCGGCGGTCCCTTGATCAACACCAAGGCTGAAGTGCAGAACTTGGACGGCGAAAGCATCAAGGGTCTGTACGCTGCGGGCAACTCCGCGGGCGGCATCTTCTTTCATAACTACGCGGGCGGCGCTCAGCTCGGTGCCGCGACCGTGTTCGGCCGCATTGCGGGCGCTGAGATGGTGAAGCGCGCCAAGGCTGCCAAGGCTAAGAAGATCTAACCCAGGGGAGAATTTGAAATGATGATGAAGACTTTTGCTGCCGCTCTCGCCCTTGCTGCGGGTCTTATGCTCGCCAACGGCTCTGCCGTTGCCGCTGAACAGACCCTCCAGCAGTTTCACGGCAAAAACTGGCCCGTTGCCAAAGACGGTTTCGTTCAGAAGAACCAGTGCCTGAAGTGCCACGTTTCCTACGAAGCGCTGGCAGAAGAGACAAAGAACGTCACCCCCAACCCCCATGTGTCGCATCAGGGTGCGGTGGACTGCCAGGAATGCCATCAGGCCAATAAGCCCTTTAAGGACGTGAAGCTCATGTGCAACGACTGCCACAACTTCACGCTGAAAAAGAAGTAATCGGCATGAATCACCAGCCGGAGGACACTAATCCGGCCGGTCAAAGAAAAACCCGGAGCGCTTTTTACGGCGTTTCCGGGTTTTTTGTCGGTCTTTAAAAACGCGGCTTACGCGTTTTTAAAGTCAACGAGGATTCTCAGCATCCGGCGCAGGGGCTCTGCGGCGCCCCAAAGGAGCTGATCGCCCACCGTAAAGGCGCTGATAAATTCCGGGCCCATCGCGAGCTTACGGATGCGGCCGATCGGAATACGGCGGGTGCCGGAAACCTTAGCAGGCGACAATTCCGCAATCGACTCTTCCTTACGGTTGGGAACCACGTAAGCCCATTCATTGGCGTTATCAAGCAACTTTTCGATTTCCGCCGTGTCAAGGTTCTTTTTGAGCTTGATGGTGAGAGCCTGGCTGTGGCAACGCATGCTTCCCACGCGCACGCAAAGACCGTCAACGATCAGAGACCCGGCTTCGCCCATGGCAGGAAGCCCCAGGATTTTGTTCGCTTCAGCACCGCCTTTCCACTCTTCGCGGGACTGACCGTTACCGAGATCCTTGTCAATCCAGGGAATCAGCGACCCGGCCAAGGGGGCGCCGAACGCCTTCTGCGGGAAATCAGGCTTTAAAAAGGCCTGGGTCACGCGGCGGTCGATCTCAAGAATCGAAGAGCCCGGGTGCGCAAGCTGCTCGGAAACGGAGGCATTGAGGTAACCCATCTGCGCGAGAAGCTCACGCATATTCTGGGCACCGGCGCCGCTTGCGGCCTGATAGGTCATGGAGGTGACCCAGTCCACAAGCCCTTCACGGATGAGGCCGTCCAGAGCCAAAAGCATCAGAGAAACCGTGCAGTTGCCGCCGATGTAGTCTTTAATTCCGGCCTTAAGGCTCTTTTCAATGACCGGCATATTGACGGGATCGAGAATGATCACCGCATCTTTTTCCATTCTGAGGCTTGACGCCGCATCAATCCAATAACCCGTCCAGCCCTCAGAGCGCAATTTCGGGTGAACGCTCTTTGTGTAATCGCCGCCCTGGCAGGAAATGATGACGTCGCATTTGGCAAGCGCCTGAGTATCGTTGGCGTCAGAGAGCACGGGCTCGGCGCCCGCGACTTCAGGAGCGGGTTGCCCGGCCTGCGACGTCGAAAAGAACACCGTTTTTTCGACGTGCCGGAAGTCGCCCTCTTCGAGCATGCGGCCCATAAGGACGCTGCCCACCATACCGCGCCAGCCCACCATACCGAGAATCATGATTGTTTCTCCCTTTTTTGAGTACCGAGTTTGCGTGTGTGAGGGAAACCCGCAGGCTTTAAAGCCCTGTCGCAGACATCTCCCAAAAAAAAGCTGCGGCAGCACCCGCGGGATATGCCCCGGTGAAAAATTATTTCAGTGCGTCGCGCACGGCGTCGCCCATTTCCGAGCAGGAAACCTTGCGGCAGCCTTCGCTCATGATGTCGCCCGTGCGAAGCCCCGAAGCGAGGACCGCTTCCACCGCCCGTTCGATCCGGTCGGCGTTTTCGGCCATCCCGAGGCTGTAGCGGAGCATCATCGCAGCGGAAAGAATCGTCGCAATGGGGTTGGCGATGTTTTTGCCCGCAATGTCCGGAGCCGACCCGTGGGAGGGCTCAAAAAGGCCCTGGCCCTTGTCGTTGAGGCTCGCGGAGGCAAGCATCCCGATCGAACCCGTGAGCATCGAGGCTTCATCACTCAGAATGTCGCCGAAGATGTTGCCGGTGAGAACGACGTCAAGGGCTTTGGGAGCACGCACGAGCTGCATGGCGGCATTGTCCACGTACATGTGTTCAAGCGTCACATCGGCAAACTCTTTGTCGTGCACGGCAATCACCGTGTCGCGCCAGAGCTGGCTCGTTTCAAGGACGTTCGCTTTATCAACGCTTGTGACCTTGCCGCGGCGCTTGCGGGCCGCTTCAAAGGCGACGCGCGCAATGCGTTCGATCTCAGGCACGCTGTAGCGCATCGTGTCAAAGGCTTCAGGGGTACCGGGGAACTGGCCGTCCACCGCCGTGCGGCGGCCGCGGGGCGTACCGAAATAAATGTCGCCGGTCAATTCGCGAACGATCAGAAGGTCCAGGCCGCTGACCACCTCAGGACGCAGGGTTGAGGCGCCCACAAGTTCCTTAAAGCACTTGGCGGGCCGAAGGTTTGCAAAAAGCCCGAGGTTCTTGCGTAACCCCAGAATCGCCTGCTCGGGACGCAGACTCCGCTCCAAGGTGTCGTACTTAAAGTCACCCACGGCGCCGAACAAGACGGCGTCGCTTTCCTTGGCAAGTTTGAGCGTTGCTTCCGGCAGCGGATGCCCGTGGTGCGCGTAGGCGACGCCGCCCACATCCGCCGTTTCCATTTCAAAGTTTTCGCCGAGGGCCTTTAAGACCTTGACGGCCTGATCCACAATTTCCGGACCGATCCCGTCACCGGGGAGCACTGCAATCTTTTTCGTCATTTTTTATCTGTCTTTACGTCAAAAGTTCTTTACTGATTCAGCATCTTTGCAAGCCACGGCTTTTCGGCAAGGCGCTTATCCTCAAACGCACGGATCTTGTCCTGGCGCGTGGAAAGCGTGATACCGATGTCGTCAAACCCGTTCATGATCGCCCAGCGGCGGAAAGCCGAGATTTCAAAGGGCGTGACGGTGCCGTCGGGTTCCGTCACGGTCTGCTTGTCAAGATCGACCGTCAGACGGTACCCCTCGGTCTTTTCGCAGTCGCGGAACAGACGGTCAATCACGTCTTCGGAAAGCACCACGGGCACGAGGCCGTTTTTGAGCGAATTGGAATAGAAAATATCGGCAAAGCTCGGCGCAATCACGCAGCGGAACCCATACTGCAGCAGGGCCCAGGGCGCATGCTCGCGGCTTGAGCCGCAGCCGAAGTTTTTACGCGCGAGAAGAATCTCGGCGCCCTTGTAGCGCGGGAAATTGAGCACAAAGTCGGGATTGACAGGGCGCTTACTGTTGTCCATCCCGGGCTCGCCCTTATCGAGGTAGCGCCACTCGTCAAAGCAGTTGGGGCCGTAGCCGGTGCGGTAGATCGACTTTAAAAACTGCTTGGGGATGATGGCGTCGGTATCAACGTTGCTGCGGTCAAGCGGAACCACAAGCCCCGTGAGAGTCGTAAATTTTTCCATGATGAATCGTATCCTTACCGGGGCTTAAAAGAGTTTGCTCACGTCCACGAAGTGGCCCATCACCGCCGCGGCGGCTGCCATCGCGGGACTCACCAGATGCGTTCTTCCGCCCTTACCCTGACGGCCCTCAAAGTTGCGGTTGGAGGTTGAGGCGCAGCGGTCCCCGGGATTGAGGCGGTCTGCGTTCATCGCAAGGCACATCGAGCAGCCCGGTTCACGCCACTCAAAACCGGCCTTCTTAAAGATCTGATCAAGCCCTTCTTTTTCAGCCTGCAGGCGCACAAGGCCCGAGCCCGGCACAACGAGAGCCTGCTTCACGCCCGGCGCGACGTTGCGGCCGAGTTTGGCGACAACCGCGGCGGCCATTCTGAGGTCTTCTATGCGGGAATTGGTGCAGGAACCGATAAAGACATGGTCCGGCGCAATGTCGGTTATCTTGGTGCCGGGCTTTAAGTCCATGTATTTAAGGGCCCGCTCCCAGCCTTCGCGCTTCACCGGATCGGGCTGGTCCTTGGGATCGGGCACCACGCCGTCAATTGAGGTGACCATCTCAGGCGACGTCCCCCACGTGACCATCGGGCGGATGTCTTCGGCCTTCATTTCAACGACGACGTCAAAGTGGGCGTCTGCGTCACTGACGAGGGTCTTCCAGTAGCTAACGGCCTTGTCCCAATCTTCGCCCGTGGGCGCAAACGGTTTGCCGCGCATGTATTCAATCGTCTTTTCGTCCACGGCAACAAGGCCGCTTCGGGCACCGGCTTCAATCGCCATATTGCAAAGCGTCATGCGCTCTTCCATCGAAAGCGAGCGGATGGCGCTGCCGGCAAATTCAATCGTGCAGCCCGTGCCGCCTGCGGTACCGATTTTGCCGATGACGGCAAGCGCAACGTCCTTACCGGTGATGCCCGCGCCGAGCTTACCTTCCACGCGCACGAGCATGTTGCGGTTTTTCTTCGTAAGAAGCGTCTGGGTGGCAAGCACGTGCTCGACTTCCGAGGTGCCGATCCCGAACGCGAGCGCCGCGCAGGCGCCGTGGGTGGACGTGTGGCTGTCGCCGCACACCACGGTCATGCCGGGGAGCGTCGCGCCCTCCTCGGGCCCCATGACGTGAATGATGCCCTGGCCCTTATCCATGAAGGGGAAGTAGGCGGCACAGCCGTACGTGTGAATGTTCTTGTCAAGCGTTTCCACCTGAAGGCGCGCAATCGGATCGGTGATGCCGTCCATGCCCTTCTCCCACCCCGTGGTGGGCGTATTGTGATCGGCCGTTGCCACGATCGAAGAAATACGCCAGGGTTTGCGGTTTGCCAGGCGCAGACCTTCAAAGGCCTGGGGACTTGTGACCTCGTGCATCAGGTGGCGGTCAATGTAAAGCGTCGTCGTGCCGTCGTCTTCACAGTCAACGACATGTTCATCCCAAAGTTTGTCGTACAGTGTTTTTGCCATGGGGTTTTCTTGTTTTTTTGTTGGGTTAATTCGGCGGTCACTCCGAGAATGTCCGCTTTTTTCGGGAACGCAAACTGAGGCTTGCGCCAAGGGAGTTTCAGAAGGCCGTCTCCGCAGTATGCACTTTAGGCGCAAAGCGCGCAAACATTCAGTGTCCGCAGGAGTTTTTCGCCTCTCAAAAATACTAAAAACTACCTAAAAACAGCCCCGAAAACAGCCCGGGGCCTGTACTTTCAGACGTGTTATCCGGGCTGGCTGCTCCGCCGGATGCCGGAAACCAATCGGAAACAAATTGCTCACAAATCTTCTGAGCCCGCCCGCGTAAAATCGAATCAACAGGATGCCCGGGCATCTTCCGACCCATTTACTGCCGGAGACAGTCGTGAAACTACATTCAGCAGCGGCCGCTGCCGCCCTCGCCCTTGTTCTCACCGGCTGCTCCACGGTCGTGGAATTCGCGAGCGACATCGAAGGGGCCCGTGTCACCAGTGCCGACGGCACAACCGCGGGCATCACGCCCGTGCAGGTCACCTACGACAACGATGCGCTCGATGCCGCGCGCGGCGCCGACGGCTGTGCGGCGATTGCCGGCGTAACCTACACGTGGCCCTCGGGTGCAAAAGCAACGAGCGCCAACCCCATCCGGCTTTGCGGAGAGCAGTCAACGTTTCGCGTGCATCTGGAGCGCCCCAAGGACGCACCGGGCCTTGAAACAGACCTTAAAAATGCGCTCACCCGGGCGCAGCAGAGAGAGGCGGCGCTTAAGGCCGCATTGGCCAGAGAACAGGCCGAGCGAGACTTCTACTTTATGAACCGCATGATGTGGGCGCCGATGATGATGCCACCGCCGCCTCCCCCACCGCCGCCACCGCCCCGTCCGCCGCGTCGGTAAAGCTTTGCGCCGTTAAAATACGGGACTTCCTTCTTTTTGACGGCTTTTCAAAGAAGACCATGATTGTTCTCGGCATTGAAAGTTCCTGCGACGAAACCGGTGCAGCGCTCATTAACGATAAGCACGAACTGCTCGCGCAGGCCATTCACACGCAGATTGACATGCACCGCGCCTACGGCGGCGTTGTGCCGGAACTCGCTAGCCGCGACCATATCCGCCGCGCGATTGCCCTGATGGATCAGGTGCTTTCTGACGCGCACCTCACAAAAAAAGACATTGACGCGATTGCCGTCACTGAAGGCCCGGGGCTTGCCGGTGCCCTTTTGGTAGGGTCCTCCGTTGCGCATGCCGCGGGCTACGCCCTGGGCGTACCTGTAATCGGCGTGCATCACTTGGAAGGCCATCTGCTTTCAGCGCTATTGAGCCCCGAAAAACCGAAGTTTCCGTTTTTGGCGCTTCTCGTTTCCGGAGGCCACACGCAGTTTATGAAGGTGACGTCCTTCGGGCACTATGAGCTTCTCGGGGAGACGCTTGATGATGCCGCGGGCGAAGCCTTTGATAAGACCGCGCAGCTTTTGGGCGAATGCTATCCGGGGGGACCCGCGGTGTCGCGCCTCGCGGAAAACGGCACTCCCGGCGCCATTGAACTGCCGCGGCCGATGCTGCACTCGCCGGACCTCAACTTAAGTTTTGCAGGGCTTAAAACCGCGGTCTTAACGACCGTGCAGAAGGCCCCGGATCCCAAAGACGAAACCTTCCGCTCTAATCTCGCGCGTGGCTTTGTGGACGCCGTGGTTGAGGTGCTTACCGCCAAAGCCGCCAAAGCCATGAAGAAAACCGGCATCAAGGATCTGGTGGTCGCGGGCGGCGTCTCCGCGAACAAGCAGCTTCGGGAAGGCCTCATCAAAACAGCCGCCAAACTCAAGGGCCGTGTGTACTTTCCGCCGCTTGCGCTTTGCACCGATAACGGCGCCATGATTGCCGTTGCCGGCATGATGAGGCTTGAAGCAATGACGCCCGAAGAACGCGCCAAGGCGCTTCACCGCTGGGCGTTTTCCGCCAAGCCCCGCTGGAAACTCTCGGAAGCTTCCCGGCCGGATAAAGCGTAAGTACCAAAAGCCGCTTTCCGGGCCGCGTTTGCGATTTGCTTTTTTTCAAAATCTCCGTAAAATGCGCAACTCCGATTCAGAGCGGTTCGCCGCAAAGAAGCGGAGACAATTTGGAAAATGCCGGTGTAGCTCAGCTGGTAGAGCAGCGCATTCGTAATGCGAAGGTCGGATGTTCGATTCCTCTCACCGGCACCATTTCCTCATCCCTTACGGGAAGACAAGAAGCCTTAGCGAAAGCCGAAGGCTTTTTTGTTATCCGCTGCAGTCACCCCGACATCAGCCGCGGATCCTTTGCTGCAGCGGCCGGCAAGCCGTTGAGCTTCCGTGTTGCAGGGATTCGAACCGTCACGGTCTTCATCGTCAGCCGCCGCACCGTCTGACGTTTTGCAGATTGCTGCCTCAGTCCGAGACATACACTCAGACATACATTCGCACCCGCAGGTCATATCAGCCGAAAAGGCTCTTCAACTTACGGCTCAGTTAATCTGCCGGAAATCCCGCTGCTTCACGAATCCGGACATTTTTTTGCTTTCCGTGCCGGCTCTTGCGTGATTACTTTTTGCTGGAGTCCCTGCTGTCAAGCCACTTGAGATACAGTCCGAACGCTGTAACACCGCACCCAACCAAAAGCACAAGCCAATACGTAAGACTCATCTCTGCCTCTCTGTTAATTCAGAACCCGAAAGCACAAACACAGCAGCTCTCCGGCATCAGCCCCGTTCGGCGTCCGTCAACTGCATCAGCTTACCGGCCAGAGCCCCTGCTTCTTCAGCATACGGATCAAAAACGGTCACGGCCTTCATCGAGCGCAGCCACGTCATCTGGCGCTTCGCGAGCTGCCGCGTTGCGGCCTTGGCGCGATCGAGAAACGCTTCCCTCGTGCACTCCCCGAGAAGATAATCCACAGCCTGCCGGTAACCCACACAGCGCATGGCTGGGGACTCCCGGATAAAGCGCGGCGACTTCATGAAGTTCTCAACTTCATCCAAAAGGCCTGAAGCCACCATGGCGTCAAAACGCCCGCCGATCACCCGATGCAGGTGCGCTCTGTCGCCGGGCACAAGGCCCACGGTCACAATCGTCGGGTCGGGTTGAGCCTCCCCCTTTTGATAATCCGAAATCGCCCGCCCCGTCTGACGGTAAATCTCCAGCGCCCGGCTGATGCGCTGGCTGTCATTAACCGCGAGCCGCGCGGCGGTCACGGGATCGACCTCCGCAAGTTTTTCGTGCATCGCGGGCCACCCGAAGGTTTTGCCCTCTTTTAAGACGGCAGCCCTTACCCCGGGGTCGGCCGAAGGCAGTTCGTCAATCCCTTCCCGTAAGGCTTTGGCGTAAAGCATCGTTCCCCCGACAATAAGGGGAAACCGACCGCGCGCGTGAATTTCATCAATAAGGCGCAGGGCGTCGGTGCGAAAGTCGGCCGCACTGTAACTTTCATCGATTTCACGGATGTCAATCAGGTGGTGCGGACAGAGGGCAAGTTCTTCGCGCGTGGGTTTGGCCGAGCCTATGTCCATGCCGCGGTAGATAAGGGCTGAGTCAACCGAAATGATTTCAACGGGGAGCTTGCGGGCCAGGGTCAGGGCAAGCGCGGTTTTGCCGCTTGCCGTGGGCCCGAGAATCATGAGCGCACGCGGCTGCATCACTGACCCCGCAGGAAAAACTTATCAAGCTCTTCAATCGTGATTTCGCGCCAGGTAGGCCGCCCATGATTGCACTGATCCGCCCGCTCCGTCATTTCCATCTGCCGCAAAAGCGCCTGCATTTCCGGCAGCGTCAGAATCCTGTGCGCCCTCACCGACCCGTGACAGGCCATGGTGGAGAGGCACTTGTTGCGAAGCTCTTCTGTGAGCGACGTGACGCCGAACTCCGCCAGATCCTGCAGCACGCCCCGAACGAGCCCCTCGGCGTCGGCGCGGCCGTCCGCGAACACCGCCGGGATACTGCGCAGGGCAAGCGCGTCTTCGCCGGAGCGGCTCACCTCAAGCCCGAGCTTTGTGAGCATGTCGCCCGCTTCTTCAAACGCAGCCATTTCCGCGGCCGTCACCCGAAAGACCACAGGGACCAGGAGCGCCTGCGTGGAAATCGATGTTTTGGCTTCGCGCTTTAAGCGCTCGTAGTTGATGCGCTCGTGCGCGGCATGCATGTCGACAATCACGAGTCCCCGGTCGTTTTCAGCGAGGATATAAATCCCCGCAAGCTGCGCCAGGGCCTTACCGAGCCGGTAGTGGGGGAGCGCTTTTTCCGCCTGAGGTTCGTCCATTGCCAGAGGCACGTTCCCGGCGTAGGCGGGAGGCTCGGGGACTGACTGCTGCTGAGGCACCGTAAGCATGTCTGCGGCCGTGGTCTCAGTGACAACGGGCGCTGCCGGACGCTCTAAAGGCGCCGGTGCGGCGGGCTTCTCAGTCTGCGCTTCTTTCGGTTTGGTCGCAAAGACGTTAAGCCACTCCGAAGCGGAAAGGGGCTTGGGCTTCGTGCCGAAACTCTGTCCTGTCTTTGCGCGGAAATTTTTCGGGAAAGAGGCTTCGCGCAGGGCGGCGGCCGACGGTTCATTAATCTGAGGACTTCCGCTCTCTGCCTGCGGTAAGAGTGATGCACCGCTCTCCCCAGTTTCACAGCTTCTGGCAAGCGCCTCAGAAATCGCGCGGCTCACAAAACTGTGCACCTGCGCGCTGTCACGGAACCGCACCTCGGACTTTTGCGGGTGAACGTTGACGTCCACCTTCACCGGGTTGATTTCAAGCATGAAGCAATACAGGGGCTGCACGGCGCCGTGCAGGACGTCCGCGTAAGCGGTTCTCACCGCGTGCTGCAAAACCTTGTCCCTCACAAAGCGGCCGTTAACGAAAAAGTACTGATCGGCCGTGCGGGCTTTGGCCGCGCGCGGCAGCCCGGCAAACCCCGTGATGCGCATGTCAAAACCTTCGGCGGCAACCGCGCGGCTATTGACCTTAAAGTCCTGGGGCATCACGGCAAAGATGCGTTCTTCCTGCGTTTGTGCTGGAAGAATCAGGGCGCTTTTACCGTCGACCGTCACCCGGAATTCAACCTCGGGGCTTGAAAGCGCCATGCGCTCGATCTGTTCCACAACGTGCGCGCTCTCGGTTCTCACCGCCTTTAAAAATTTGCGGCGCGCCGGGGTTTTGTAAAAGAGGTCTTCGACTTCCACGGTGGTGCCGGTGTCCCCGGGCGCCACCGTAATTTCACCGGCAGGCGTGATGCGCTGCGCGGTGCTCATGCCGGCCGTACGGCTTGTCAACGTAACGTCAGCTACCGAGGCAATCGACGCAAGCGCCTCACCGCGGAAACCGAAACTCGCGACCTTCTCAAGATCCAGGAGATTACTGATCTTACTGGTCGCGTGACGCGTGAGCGCGAGACCCAGCTCCTCGGGCAGAATCCCGCAGCCGTCGTCCGTGACACTGATCCGTTTGATGCCGCCCTCTTCCAGGCGCACCTGCACGGTTTTGGCACCCGCGTCCACCGCGTTTTCAACGAGTTCTTTAACGACCGACGACGGGCGTTCAATAACTTCGCCCGCGGCGATTTGGCTGATGAGCTGATCAGGCAGTGCGTGAATATGGCGCACTTCTAGGTTTTCCGTGGTCATGAGGGATGAGTCTTAACGTTCGTTCGGACGATTATACGGGCGCGGGTGTGAGCGGTTGATACGGTCTTTCGATACCTTGGTCAGAGTGCCCGCTGCTGTTTATTTCTTTGTGCAACAAAGTACCGTCAGGCGTGAGCCGTAACGGTATGATTACGGGCATTCGATTAAACAAACGCCCTGTCTGCGCAATGGATTTCCTCTCCCTCGTTACCGAGCTTTTCACGAACGCCGATCATTTTCTGGTGACGCTCGCCACCGAATACGGCTGGCTTGTTTATGCCGCCATGTTCCTTATTTTCTTTCTGGAAACCGGCATTGTGGTGATGGCGTTTCTGCCGGGAGATTCACTGCTTTTTGTGGCGGGGACCGTTGCGGCTGCAGGCACCATGAGCCCCTGGGGGCTGATGCTTGCGGTCATTCTCGGAGCGTGCCTCGGCAATACGCTCGGCTTTCACACCGGGCGCTGGCTCGGTAACCGCATCTACGACGGGTCAATTCGCTGGATTGATGCGAAAAAACTCCAGAAAACGCAGGTTTTCTACGAAAAGCACGGTGGCAAAACGATTGTTCTCGCGCGTTTCGTGCCGATCGTGCGTGCCTTTGCGCCGCTTGTGGCCGGTGCCGCCAAGATGAGCATAGGCCGGTTTGAACTTTATTCGGGCCTGGGGGCCGTCATCTGGGCCGTGGGTCTGATCGGCCTCGGGTACCTCTTCGGCAACATCCCGATTGTGAAGAACAACCTTTCGATGATTCTGCTTCTGGGCGTAATTTCCGCGGCTTCAGGGCCCGTCATTGTGGCCTTGGCCTGGAAGTATCTGCATACTCTTAAGATCTTTCAGCTGAAAAAAGAGCATTAAGAAGTAAAAAAGCGCGGACCGCAAAAAACGGATCTGCGCTTTTTCTTTACCCCAGCAGCATCGCGTCGCCGACAGCCACGTCCTTACCGGCCCGCTTTTCAAAGAGATCCAGCAGATCGGGCACTGCAAGCGTCTTTTTCACATCCCCCGGAATATCTTCCACCACGCGTCCAGCATGCATCATGATGAGGCGGTTTCCAAAGCGCAGTGCGTCACGCATATTGTGCGTGATCATGAGGGTGGTGAGGTTGTGCTGACGGACGATGCGGTCAGTCAACTGCAGCACTTTTTCCGCAGTCTTGGGGTCAAGCGCTGCAGTGTGTTCGTCAAGCAGTAAAAGTTCGGGGCGCACAAGCGTAGCCATCAGAAGCGTCACCGCCTGACGCTGGCCGCCCGAAAGCAACCCCACGTGCGCGGTCATCCGGTCCTCAAGCCCCAAGTCGAGTTCTCTCAACATCGCCTTAAAGCGCTCGGTCTGTTCGCCCTGAGAGCTCCAGCGCAGCCCCGGGCGCTTGCCGCGGCGCGCGGCCATCGCGAGGTTTTCCTCAATCATCATGCCCGCGGCCGTTCCCTTCATCGGATCCTGAAAAACGCGGCCGATAAAGCGGGCCCGCTGGTATTCCGGCATCTTCGTAACGTCGGTGCCGCTGATTTCAATGCGGCCCGTGTCAATCGGAAAGACGCCTGCCACAGCGTTTAAAAGCGTTGACTTACCGGCGCCGTTGGAACCGATCACGGTCACAAAGTCGCCGTCTTTGAGCGTCAGATCCACGCCCTGCAGGGCCTTTTTCTCGTTGACGCTGCCCGGGAAAAATGTTTTATGAACGTCTTTAACGATGAGCATTTTCTTTTTTTCCCGGAAGTTACTTCACGATGCGGCGCAGTTTCAGTTTGCCTTTTAACATCGGCATGGAAAGCGCAACGGCCACCAGTACGGCGGTAAAGAGCTTGAGGTCGTTCGGGGGCATCCCGAGCTGCAGCACCACGGCAATCACAAGGCGGTAGACGATCGAGCCGAGAATCACGGCAATGAGGCAGTTTTTAAAGCTTCGGGTGCCGAAGAGCACCTCACCGATAATGACGGAAGCAAGCCCGATCACAATCGTGCCGGTTCCCATACCGACGTCGGCAAAACCGTTGGACTGCGCAACAAGCGCGCCTGAAAGCGCCACGAGAAGGTTGCTGATCAAAAGCCCCAGGATCACCATGGTGTCGGTGTTAATCCCCTGCGCCCGGGCCATCTGGGGATTAAAGCCCGTTGCGCGGATGCTTGTGCCCAATTCCGTACCAAAGAACCAGTAGATGGCGCAGCCCACCAGAATGACGGCAACAAGGCCCACAATGAAAGTGGCCTGAGCGTCCGTGAGCCCCCAGTCCCTCACGAAACTAAAGACCGTGTCAACACGAAGAAGCGAGACGTTGGCTTTCCCCATCACATGCAGATTAATCGAGTAAAGCCCGATCATCGTGAGGATACCGGCCAAGAGAGCCGGGATCTTGAGTTTGGTGGTTAAAAGCGCCGTAATGACGCCCGCAAGGGCCCCTGCGACCGCCGCGAAGATAAAGGCGGTGCCTATGCCGTAGCCTGAAGCGAGCACGGTGGACGCTACCGCTGCTCCCAGCGGAAACGTGCCTTCAACCGAAAGGTCGGCAATATCGAGCACCCGAAACGTGATGTAGACACCCAGGGCCATCAGGGCCCACAAAAGCCCCTGCGCTACGGTCGGAATCAGTAAGTCAAGCATCGCTTTAGCTTCACTTCAAAAAGAAAGAGTCCCGCTTCCCGCACGCCGGAAAACGGGACGGAGTCAATAATTATTGAACGGTTTTGGCGGTCTTTGCGATCGCTTCAGGAATGGTGATGCCGAGTTCCTTCACGACCGTCGGGTTTACCACAGCCGTAAATTCCGTCTGGTACTGAATCGGCATGGTTTCGGGCTTGCCCTTCCCTTCCAGAATATCGGCGCCCATGTTGCCTGCGAGTTTTCCGATCGTGTAGTAGTCAATACCGACCGTGGCAAGCGCACCGTTTTTAAGAAGCGCGGCTTCCCCCGGAATCACGGGGATCTTGGCTTCCTTGGTGATGCGGTAGAGCGTCGGCATCGCTGAGGCCATCACGTTATCAGTGGGCAGATAAATCGCCTGCACCTTACCCACAAGGCTTTGCGCGGTCTGCTGCACGTCGTTTACGCTGGAAACCGTGGCTTCCACGAGTTCAATGCCCTTCTTTGCGAGTTCTTTTTTCGCAAGTTCCACCTGAAACTGCGAATTGATTTCCGAGCTGTTGTAGATCGTGCCGACGGTCTTCGCGCCCGGCACAAGCTGCGTGAGAAGTTCAATCTGCGCCGCAATCGGGTTCATGTCGGAGGACCCCGTCACGTTCGTGCCGGGCTTGGCGTTGTCTTTGACGAGCTTTGCAACCGCAAAGTCCGTCACCGCCGTTGCCACAATCGGAATCGTTGTGGTGGCGTTGGCGGCGGTCTGAGCCGCAGGCGTTGCAATCGCGAAAATCAGGGGGTAGTTGTGCGAAACGAAGCGCTGGGCGATGTTTCTAAGGTTTGACTGATCAGCCTGCGCGTTTTGCTGGTCGATTGCAAGCTTGATGCCGCGCGCCTTTAAGGCGTCGACAATGCCGCGGTTGGCGTCATCCAGTGCCGAATGCTCCACAAGTTGCACGATGCCGATCGTCTGTTCGGCGGGTTTTGCCACCTCCTGCGTCTTTTTATCCCCGCAGCCGGAAAGAACCGCCGCTGCGGCAGCCACTAGAACCGCCGCTTTCTGCCAGCGCTTGAAATGCATGTGTTTCTCCCTCAGAAATTGTTGCAGCGGTTCTCTTGCCCCGCACAAAGGGGCTGAAAGCCCCTGATTTTCTCATTATGCCCAAATCTTGGGAAAAGATGGGGAGCATAAGAAGCCCGGCAGGCCGAGAAAGCAGAAGTTGGAGTTTGTGGGACCGAAACGCCCGCGCGGGCGTCCCCGTAAAGTTACACCGGCCGCCAGCTCCGCTGCGACGCCTGCCTAAGCGGCTATAGTTCCACAGGTTGGGAAACTTTTAGTGATGGAAGTTCCTTTATCAAGACAATTATTATTATTGATTTCGTGTTTTTTCAATTTTCTCAGGGAGTCAATTTTATCAACCTCCCACGGAAGGCACGTGTCCGTAAAAAGCGAGGCCTCCGACAAGCACCTTCCTATGATGACGATAAAACCCGAACGTCAGTTGCAACGATCTGTGTGAATTTTCCTTTATTTGAAAGGGCCCTTTCGTATAATCACCGCAACACATGGTGACTGCAGCCGCTTCAAATTCTCGGTCTTGAAGCAGCGCTTTAGTGCAGACACCCCTTTGAAATTTGGAGTTACTGTAATGTCTGATGTGATTCACACCCCGGTTCTCATCCTGGGTTCCGGCCCTGCCGGTTATACCGCTGCAGTTTACGCAGCCCGCGCTAATTTGAAGCCCGTCATCATCACCGGTATGGAACAGGGCGGTCAGCTCATGACCACCACTGAAGTTGACAACTGGCCCGGCGCCCAAAACGGCATCGAAGGCCCGCAGCTGATGGCAAACCTTCAGGCTCACGCCGAACGTTTCCAGACGAAGATCGTCTTTGACACGATTCACACGACGCATTTGAACGAAAAGCCGATCCGCCTGGAAGGTGACCTCAACAACTACACCTGCGATGCCCTCATCATCGCGACCGGTGCTTCCGCGAAGTACCTGGGGCTTGAGAGCGAAACCAAGTACCGCGGCCGCGGCGTCTCGGCCTGCGCAACCTGCGACGGCTTTTTCTACAAAGGTAAGCCGGTTGCGGTCGTGGGCGGCGGCAATGCCGCGCTTGAAGAAGCCCTCTACCTCTCGCAGATTGCCTCGATCGTGCACCTCGTGCACCGCCGTGACACCTTCCGCGCCGAACCCATCATGGTGGACCGCCTGATGGATGCGGTCAACGAAGGCAAGATCGTGCTGCACACCCCCTACGAAGTGAAAGAAGTGCTCGGTAACGACAATGCCGTGAACGCCCTTGCAATCCGCAACACCGAAAACGACACGGTTGACACGATTACCGTGGACGGCGTCTTTATCGCGATCGGCCACAGCCCCAACACCAAGATCTTTGACGGCCAGGTCACGATGCAGGACGGCTACATCGTCACCGAAACCGATCCGAGAGCGCGTACTGCGACTAACATTAAGGGCGTCTTTGCCGCGGGCGACTGCGCTGACCCGATCTACCGTCAGGCAGTCACCAGCGCCGCTTCGGGCTGCAAGGCCGCGCTTGACGCGCAGCGCTACCTGGAGTCGCTCGGCAAGTAATTCATTGAAAATGAAGGTGTACCTATGGGAAATGCATTTGACGCTTTAAAACCGATGGCTGCGGAACTCAAAGCCCGCCATCGTGAACGAGCTGAAGAAAAACTTCGGCAGGAAAAAGTAGAGCAACGCATTGCCCAGGGTACACTGGAATTTTTAAAGGAAATGAACCGTACGGGCGTGCGCGCCGCACAGGGCGTAAAGCTCTCCGCAGCGAGTAAAAACGCCGACATCAGCTTTGCCGCCGCGATGAAAAAAGCGGGAGTTGAGCCGCTCGGAAATGACAAACGCGCCCAGCACGAAAAGAAAAAGCCCGCTCCGGTGCCGCAGCAGACAATTGCCGACAACAAAGCGGTGCTTGCCGAATCCTTAAGCGACGAAGCCGATTCGATCGAGTTTCTCGAAAGCGAAGACGGCCTTTCCTTCCGGCGTCCTGAAGTGGGGCCGGATGTGCCGCGCGACCTCAGACGCGGCCGCTGGTGCGTTGTGGGGCAACTCGACCTTCACGGGATGTTTGTGGAAGAAGCCCGCGAAGCCGTGATCGACTTTATCCGCAAGTCACAGACAAACGAACGTCTCTGCGTGCGCATCATCCACGGTAAGGGCAACAGCAACCCGGACCGTCAGTCCATTCTCAAGGAAAAAGTGCGCCGGTGGCTCAAGCAGTTTGACGCCGTCGTTGCGTTTGCCGAACCCTATGAAAGGGACGGCGGCGCGGGCGCGACCATTGTACGCCTCAAGCCCCTGCCGCACCCGAGCGTACGTAACGCCCGGCAAAACGGTTAAAAGGGGTCAGATCCCTTCACCGGAATTTCCGGAAAATCCGGATACCCCACTCCCACGAGATATAGCCCTGCAGCGTCAAAAGTGGGCGCTGCAACGGCTCTTTCCTTCGCTTCAAGCACTTCTTTCATCCACTCAGGCTTCTCGCGGCCCACGCCCACGTAAATAAGCGACCCCACGATATTTCGCACCATGTGCTGCAAAAAGGCGTTTGCGGTGAGTTCAATGCCGATATAACGGCCTCGACGCACAATATTGATTGCCGTCATCGTGCGCACCGGGGTTGCCGCCTGACAGTCCGCTGCACGGAAACTTGAGAAGTCGTGTTCCCCGATAAGGCAGGCCGCGGCCTCGCGCATCCTCTCTTCATCACACGGCCGCCACACCCAGCCCGTGCGCCCGAAATTAACGGCCGAGCGGATCCGGTCGTTCAGAATCCAGTACTGATACGTCCGGCTGCGCGCGGAAAACCGCGCATGAAAACGGTCGTTTACGGGCACAGCCCAGCGGACCGCGATATCGTCGGGCAAAAAGGTGTTAAGTGCCCTCACCCAGGAAGTGGCCGGACGCTCACAGTCCGTATCAACGTGCACCACCTGGCCCGTGGCATGCACACCGGCGTCCGTGCGGCCCGCGCAGATGGTGCCTGCGGGCTTCGTGAGAAACCGCTTTATGGCGCGTTCCAGCACATCCTGCACCGTACGGCCGTCAGGCTGCGTCTGCCAGCCGTTATAGTGCGTGCCCGTGTATTCAATACCGAGCGCCGTGCGGAAAGCCGCCTCCGGCGCGTAGGGAAAGCGTTCCTGCATCCGGCTTAAACGCGGCGCACGGCGTCAAGAAGGCGCTCTGCGGCGGCTCTCTGCTCGTCCGTGCCGAAGAGCTTTACTTCACGCAGAAGTTTCTCGGCATCGTCCGGGAGCCCCGCATCAATCTTTTGCTGGGCAGCGGCGAGCTTCACGGCCATCGCTTCGGGGCTGTGACCGTCCTCTGCCGTTACCGGGGTTTCCGCGGAAAAAGCCTCGGGCGGCTGAATCTGCATCCCCGAAGACGTGCTCGTGAGCGTAAAGGGACGGGGCTCTTCTTCAGGCGCCTGAGCCTTCACTTCGGGCCTAACTTCGGCAGCAGGCTGCGGAGCCGCAGTTTCAGGTGCCTTCGTCTCAGAAGCCGTCACCGTTGCCGCTGCGGCAGCGGTTGCGGTCGCTGTTGCGGCGGGCGCTGCGTCAAAGCCGCGCTTTGCCGCAGCGTCAGCTTCCATGCGCTTCGTGAGCAACTCATCCATGTTCCGCACCTGCTGCGGCGTGGTCGGTTCCGGCCTCAGAAAGCGGATGGTGCGCTCGGTGCGTTCAAACTCTTCCTTTTCCTTCTTGCGGCGCCAGACAAACCAGCCGCCTGCGGCAGCAGCGATGAGAATAATCAAGAGGCCCCAGAGCCAGGCGCTGCTCCCTTCTTCCTCGGTCTTTTCTTCAACCGCGGGCTGCGCCGTCATTTCGGGCTGCGTGTCGGCCGCGGGTTCGGTCTTGGTTGCCTGCGTTTGAGCGGGTTTTGTTTCTTCAGGTGCTGCTGCGGGCGTCAGAGCTTCAGTCGTTGCTGCCGCTGTCGCAGCGGCAGCCGCAGCAGCTGCGGCCGGAGCCGCCGTTTCAGGCTTTGCTTCAGGCGCCGCGGGCTTCATGGGCTCAGCGGGTTTGACAGCGGGCTTTTGAACCTCAGCCGCCGGTTTCTTCGGCGTCCAGGCAATGCGGGCTTGCTTCATGCGCTGATGCGCACGGTTCAAGTTTCGTGCCGAGGGGGCCTTACGCATATCCGCATTAGGCGTCACATGCACAAGGCACCAGGCAACGTCGGTGCCGACGGCATCGACCTGCGCCTGTGTGGGCGCATTTAAGCGGGCACCGGGTTTAAGCCCGCTGATACGGCCGTTTTTAAAGGCAGCAGGGTTGCGGCGGATCAAAGCCACCAGCACTTCTTCGGTACGCGCCCCCTCATAGCGCGGCACCAAGAGGTTGGCAATCGACCACATCGTCATGCCGGGCTTCACGATAATGGGATCAGCGAGCGTGTACTGCGGCTTATTGGTTGTGGTCTTCGCGGAAGCGGGTTTCACCTGAGGCTTTGCCTTCACCGTTTCGCGCTTAGCGGGTGCGGGTTTTGCGGCAGGTTCTGCCTTCTTCGTTTCAACCGAGGGCATGGCGGCCGTTGACGGGAGTTTCCCTGCCGAGGGAGCAGCCTGCTTTGTCTGTGCCTGAACTGTCGCCTTGGGCGCTGTGGCCGGAGCTGACGCAACTGCCGGTTCCAGGCGGATGCGGTAGTACTTGGCGGAGAGTTTGCCGCCGTCGTTAAGTTCCACAATGAGCGGGAAGTCCCGTGAGGTCACGGGCTTTTCGCTTTTAATGCGGACAACCCAAGGGGACTTACTTTCAAGCGTCAGTTCCAGGCCCGTGTCGGCCGCAAGCGGCTTCTTGCCGATGCGGTCATAAGTTGCTTCGGGCGCAAGACGGACCACCAGGGGCTCGACCTTGGGATCGACATTGTTGACGGTAAGCCGCGCCGACAGGGGCTCATTTAAACGGGAAGTCACGGAAAGCGTGCCGAGGTCTGCGGCCTGAGCCGAAAAACCGATCGCCGCCAGAAGTGCTGCTGCAGCCGTCAATCGCATATCAATCAATCCTGCTATGGAAACCAAAGTTCAAAGGGTTACTGCCCAATTTGCGTATTATGCACTGCCGACACGGCTGAAGGCATATTTTTTCAAGTGCTGTCCGCCGCTGTCGTTTCGTTTTCCTCTCCTTCGTTTTTGCTGAAAAACGCCGCACACAGTGCCGCCTTACTTTGTTCGGCAAAAAGTTTCTTCCATACAAGAATTTCAGACAACAGACGCAAAAGAAAACGGCTCCCGAAGTTTTTCCCCGAAGGGAATCTTCGAAAGCCGTTTTGTGCGAATGAGCGCAGTATTCGCGAACTGTGTCAGGTGTTACTTCAGAGGAGTCACACCTGCTCTGCCGTTCATCGCGTCACGGATTTCTTTGCCTGCGCGGAAGTGCGGAACAAATTTGGCCGGGACTTCGACGGTGGCCCCCGTCCGGGGGTTGCGGCCCGTGCGCGCTGCACGGTGCTTCAGACTGAAGCTGCCGAAACCGCGGACTTCGACGCGAACGCCGTGGCTCATCGCGCTGATGATCGTTTTGAGGATCTCGTTGACCGCCTCGTCGGCCTCGCGGTTGGTGAGGCTGCCGTGGCGGGCAAAGACCTTGTCGATCAGTTCAGACTTGGTAAGAGCCCGCATAGACACCACCCTGATTACTTCTGTTCAAGCTTAGCCTTGAGCAGAGCACCAAGGTTGGTGGTACCGGCGGAAGCGTCGCTGTTGACGCGGTCAAGCGCTTCGCGGGTCTGCGCGGCATCCTTAGCCTTGATGGAGAGCTGGATGGAGCGGTTCTTACGGTCAACGCTGATGATGAGGGCTTCAACCGTGTCACCGACCTTGAGCTGGGTCGTGGCGTCTTCCACGCGTTCGCTCGAGATTTCGGAAGCACGCAGATACCCTTCGGTCTCGTCACCGAGGTCGATCGTGGCGCCCTTGGCGTCAACGGCCTTCACCGTGCCTTTGACGAGCGTACCCTTTTCATGGGTGCCGGCAAAGGAAGAGAACGGATCACCGCCCAGCTGCTTGATGCCGAGGCTGATGCGTTCGCGGTCGGTGTCGATTGCGAGAACCATGGCTTCGACTTCGTCGCCCTTCTTGTACTTACGGACGGCTTCTTCGCCCGGTTCGTTCCAGGAGAGGTCAGAGAGGTGCACGAGGCCGTCAATGCCGCCGGGCAGTCCGATGAACACACCAAAGTCGGTGATGGACTTGATCTGGCCCTTCACCTTGTCGCCCTTCTTGTGGCTCTGGTTGAATTCCTGCCAGGGGTTGGCCTTGCACTGCTTCATGCCGAGAGAAATACGGCGGCGTTCTTCGTCGATGTCAAGAACCATGACTTCGACTTCGTCACCCAACTGCACAACCTTCTTCGGATCGACGTTCTTGTTGGTCCAGTCCATTTCGGAGACGTGCACCAGGCCCTCGATGCCGCTTTCGATTTCAACGAAAGCACCGTAGTCGGTGATGTTGGTGACCTTGCCGAAGAGACGGGTGCCCTGCGGATAGCGGCGTGCAATGCCGATCCACGGATCTTCGCCCAACTGCTTGAGGCCCAGAGAAACACGGTTCTTTTCCTTGTCGAACTTAAGAACCTTGGCTTCGATTTCCTGGCCGACCTGAACGACTTCGCTCGGGTGACGCACGCGGCGCCAGGCGAGGTCGGTGATGTGCAGAAGGCCGTCGATGCCGCCCAAATCAACGAACGCACCGTAGTCGGTGATGTTCTTGACGATACCCTTGACAACGGCGCCTTCGGCGAGCGTTTCAAGGAGCTTGGCGCGTTCTTCGCCCATGCTCGCTTCCACAACGGCGCGGCGGGAGACAACAACGTTGTTGCGCTTACGGTCAAGCTTGATGACCTTGAATTCGAGGGTCTTGCCTTCGTACGGGGTCGTATCCTTCACAGGACGCGTATCGACCAAGGAGCCCGGCAGGAACGCGCGGATGCCGTTGGTCATGACGGTGAGGCCGCCCTTCACCTTCCCGGTGATGGTGCCGGTGACGAGTTCGCCGGATTCCAGAGCCTTTTCGAGGTTCATCCAGGCCGCAAGGCGCTTAGCCTTGTCGCGGGAGAGGATCGTATCGCCGTAGCCGTTTTCAACCGATTCAATTGCCACGGAAACGAAGTCGCCGGGCTGCACGGTCACTTCACCGCGGTCATCCTTGAATTCTTCGATGGGCACATAAGCTTCAGACTTAAGGCCGGCGTTCACGACAACGTAGTTGTAGTCAACGCGGACAACTTCAGCGGTGATGACTTCGCCCTGGCGCATTTCCTGCTTGGCAAGGCTCTCTTCAAAGAGCTGGGCAAAAGATTCGGTATTGGTATTGTTGGACATGTAGTTAAATCGTTAATGATCTCGCCCGTCCGGGAGTCTGAAATGTCAGACCGATGGGGCGGTGTTGCTTTAAATTTCCCTAAAAGCCCCCGGCGGCCTTTAAGGCTGAAAAACGGTTCTTTACCGGGGAAGCTTCCGCCACCACGCCATGATCTGGTCCACGGTCTCTTCAATCGTGAGATCCGAGCTGTCTAGGACGTGCGCATCCGCTGCCGGCACGCAGGGCGCAACCGCGCGTTCGCGGTCCCGACGGTCGCGTTCGGCCAAATCCCGGGTAAGATTTGAAAGGTTAGCAGAAATTCCTTTTTCAATCAACTGGTTATATCTGCGCATTGCGCGCGCTTCAGGCGTAGCCGTCAAAAAGACCTTTAAAGGGGCATCAGGAAACACCACGGAAGCCATGTCGCGGCCGTCCGCCACCAGGCCCGGAGCCTGAGCGTAGCGCCTCTGCAGGTCAAGTAACTCAGCCCGTACCGAGGGGTAGGCCGCCACAACGCTTGCGGCAAGCCCCACCTCTTCGGTGCGGATGGCTTCGGTCACATCCGCGCCGTCCAAAACAATTCGGCCGTCCTTAAAGACGGGATGCATGGTCCGGGCCTCTTCAGCGCAGACCGCCTCGTTTTTCAGGTCGCCCCCCGACTTCATGGTTCTTAAGGCGCAGAGGCGGTAAAGCGCGCCGCTGTCCAGATAATGAAACCCGAGCTTTGCGGCAACACGCGCTGACACGGTGCCCTTGCCGCTTGCCGTAGGTCCGTCGATTGCAATAACGTCAACCATCGTTTTTACTACCCGATGCCCCACGGGCATCACTTTGAGTGAATTAACCGGAAAAAATCAGTGAAATAGGTCGGATAGGTCTTTGCGGTGCAACCCGGATCGAGAATCACGGTTGTGACACCCACCGTCGCCGCCAGCGAAAAGCTCATCGCCATGCGGTGGTCATCATAGGTGGCAACCGTCACTTTTTCGGGAAGGGGCTTCACGCCGCGGCTCACTTCAAGCCAGTCCGGGCCTTCGGTGACTTCAGCGCCGAATTTGCGCATTTCGGTTGCCATCGCGTGAATGCGGTCCGTTTCCTTCACGCGCCAGGAGCCGATGCCGGTCAACCGCACCTTCCCCCGCGTTTTCAGCGCCATCGGCACGAGCGTCATGGCGGCGTCCGGGATGAGCGTACAGTCCGCGTCAATCCCCTTGAGAATGCCGTCTGCCAGGGCCGAGGCCTCAATGAAGTTTTCGCCCTTCACAATCTGCGCGCCCATCATTTCCAATAGGTCCGCAAAAGCCGCATCCCCCTGAAGCGCATTTTTCCCGACCCCCTCAACGCGCACGGGGCCGCCCGCCAAAGCGCCTAAAGCGAGGAAGTAACTTGCACCCGAGGCGTCGCCCTCCACGGCGTACTGTTCTACCGCACGGTATTGCCCCGGCATCACGAGAAAGCCGTCGGAAAGTTCCGTCACCTTAACACCGAACGCGGCCATCATGGTGGTCGTGATTTTGATGTAGGGGCGGCTGATGAGCTCTCCCTCAATCACGATTTTGAGGCCTTCGGCAGGGGCTATCAGCGGCGAAATAATGAGAAGCGCCGTCAGGTACTGACTTGAGACGTTGCCTCGGATATGCACCACGTTGCCGCGCGGCTTCACCGGTGAAAACCGAAGCGGCAGAAAGCCCTCATTTTGTTCACAGGTGATCTCAGCACCAAGTTCCCGCAGGGCTGCCAAAAGGTCGGCAATCGGGCGCTCGCGCATGCGCTCGATGCCGTCAATACGGTAGTTGCCTTCACTGAAAGCCAATGCTGCCGTCAGGGTTCTTGCCGCAGTGCCCGCGTTTCCAATAAAAAGATCCGCGGACTTCACCGGGAAAAATCCCCCGCAGCCCGTGACGGTGCAGGCATCGTCCTTCACATCCACCGCAACGCCCAAAAGCCTCAGGCTTTCGATCATGCGTTCCGTATCGTCGGCCCGCAACAGCCCCGTAAGCGTTGTTCTCCCGTGCGCGAGCGCCGCAAGGATGAGCGCCCGGTTGGAAATGGACTTGCTTCCGGGGAGCCGCACGGTGCCCGAGGCGGCGGTGACGGCCGGTACGGTGAGTTCAGGCGGAAAAACCTTCATGGCTCTCCTTTACTTCTTGGCGGACACCTGAACGGTGCGGCGGATGTGGCTTGCGCGCGAGAAGATTTCAGTGAGCGTTTCGGCGTCCCCGGTGCGGATTGCTTCGTGAAGAAGTGCAAGTTCGGCCTGAACGTTTTCCAGGCTCTCAAGGAGCGCCCGTCGGTTGGCCAGACAAATATCGCGCCACATTACGGGACTGGAAGCCGCAATGCGCGTGAAGTCTCTGAAGCCAGCGCCCACAAAACGGAATTTTTCATCAGCTTCCGGGGTTTTGGCCATCGCGTCCACGAGCGCATAGGCCAGCACGTGCGGCAGGTGACTTACCGCCGCAAAAATCCGGTCGTGCGTTTCAGGCGTCATCCGGAATAGTTTCGCCCCCACGGCTTCCCAGGCTTTTTCCCAGAATGCCACGGCCTCTAGATTCATGTCATCCGTGGGCGTTGAAATCACCTTGGCACCCGAAAAGAGCGCGCTGTCGGCGTATTCAACACCGGGCATTTCGCCGCCCGCAATCGGATGCACCGGCGCGTAGCGCGAGAACCGTTCTCCCAAGACTTTCCGGGCCGCGGCAATCACACCGCACCGGGTGGAGCCGACATCGGTCACCCAGGCCTCCTGCCGCATGGCTTCGGTAATCTCAGCAAAAACCGTTTCCATCGCGAGAACCGGAACGGCAACCAAAATGCAGTCGGCATCAGACACAGCGTCGGCCACTTTTGCCGTTGCTCGGTCAGCAATCCCGAGGCTCACCGCTTTTTCTGCGGCACCCATGGAAATATCACAGGCCGTGACGGCGTCAACGACACCGGCCTTTTGAAAAGCCCAGGCGGCCGATCCCCCGATTAAACCCGTTCCGATTAACGCAAGACGCATCGCCCGTCTCCGCCTTAAATAAGCCCGAGCGCTTTGCGCGCGGCCTGAAAGGCTTCAATAAAGCGCGCGTTTTCCCGGGCGGTTCCCACGGACACCCTGAGCCAGTCAGGAAGCCCATAGCTTTTCACCGGCCGCACGATCACACCGCGCTTTAAAAGTTCGGTATTAAGTTCCGCGGTTTTGGGACCGGTCTGCGCAAGCACAAAGTTGGCGGTTGTCGGCAGGTAACGGATCTCCTGCTCCTTAAAGAAGGTTTCAAGCGTTTCTACGCCCGCGCGGTTTTCCTTGTAGACGCGCTCCAAAAACGCGGCGTCGTCAATGCAGGCCGCGGCCGCAGCCTGCGCGGCCGTATTCATGTTAAAGGGCGGCCGGATGCGGTTAAGCATTTCAATGAGCGCGGGCTGCGCAAGCGCAAAGCCGGATCTCAGGCCGGCAAGCCCATAGGCCTTTGAGAACGTCCGCGTCACAACGACGTTTGCATACTCTTTCACCCATTTCAGAGAATCAGTTCTCTCTTCAGGCGCGAGGTAATGGCAGTAGGCTTCGTCCAAAACCACAATGCAGTCGCGCGGGATCTTTGCCAAAAACGCATCAATCGCGCTTTCGGTTAAGGCAAGCCCCGTGGGATTGTTGGGATTGGTGATAAACACGAGCCGCGTTGTCGCGTCAACGGCTGCGGCAATGGCGTCTAAATCCACTGCAAAGTCTTTGGCAGGCACGCACACGCAGCGTGCACCGTTTTCCTGTGCGGAAAGCTCATAAACGGAAAAAGAGTACTGCGAGTAGACGCAGCTTGTTTCAGGCGTGAGCACCAGACGGGCAATGAGGCCCAGGATCTCGTCTGATCCGTTACCGCCGATCACCCAGTCGGGCGTGAGGCCAAAGTGCTTTGCCACCGCCTCACGAAACACACGGGCGTTCCCGTCGGGGTAGCGGGAGACTGACGTCATCACCGCTTCCACGGCTTTTCGCGCGCTCTCGGGCATCCCCAGGGGATTTTCGTTACTCGCAAGCTTCACAATTTCGTTGAGTTTGAGACCGTATTCCTTGGCGGTCTCTTCGATGGGTTTGCCCGCCACATACGGGGAAATCGCGGCAATGTAGGGCTTTACTTTCAATGCGTCATTCATGTTCTTTCTCCCTGATTTTTTTCCTGTTGCCGGACTTAATAATCTTTGGCCTGCGGGTAGGAGCCGAGCACCTTAAAGAAACTCGAAACTTCCTTCATTTCCGCCAGAGCCTGCGCGACCTTGGCGTCTGTAGCGTGTCCTTCCACATCCACAAAGAAGTTGTAGTCCCAGGCGCCGTTTCTTGCCGGGCGGCTCTCAAGCCGCATCATCGATACGCCGTTTTTCTCCAGGGGCTCGAGCGCATGAAAGAGTTGCCCCGCGCGGTTGGGAACCGAAAAGACGACACTCGTTTTGTCGCTCCCGGCACTTCCCTTAGCCGCCACCGCGTGCCCGAGCACCAGAAACCGCGTGCGGTTGCGGGGATCGTCCTGAATACCGGCCGAAACAATCTGTAGCCCATAGAGTTCCGCGGCGCGCGTTGCGGCAATCGCCGCCATCTTCGGTTTTTTGGAGGCCTCAAGCGCGGCTTCCGCATTACTTGCAGCCGGAATGGTTTTAACGCCCGGCAGGTGCGTGCCGAGCCACGCGCGGCACTGCGCCAAAGCCTGCGGGTGCGCCGAGACCACTTCAATGTCCTCTTTTTTCCCTGTGAAATTCATGAGGTTGTGCGCAATCGGAATGTGCACTTCCCCGATAATGGATAGGGGTGAGGAAAACAGAAGGTCCATCGTGCGCGTCACGGTCCCCTGGGAACTGTTTTCCACGGGGACGACCGCGTAAAGCGTACGGCCGGATTCGGCCGAATGAAAGACTTCGTCAATACTTTCGCAGGGGCGCGCCTCGATGTTGCTTCCGAACTGCTTTAACACCGCCATTTCGGTGAAGGTCCCCTGGGGGCCCAGATAAGCAACCGACGGCCGGGCTTCGAGCGCCCGGCACGCCGAGACAATCTCAAGGTAAAGCGTTGAGAGAACGGAGTCCGGCAAAAGGCCGCCCAGCCGGCGGTTTTCCGCGAGAGCCCGCTCCACCACCTCACGCTCACGTTCGGGGCGGTAGACGGGGGCCGTTCCCTTGGCTTTACCGACGGATTGCGCCAACTGCGAGCGCCGCACGATGCAGCCGACGATTTCGCGGTCCACGGCGTCGATTTCTTTTCTCAGGCGCTCAATTTCCTGTGTGTTTTCTGCTGTCATCGGCTGCTGTCCCTTGGTCTTGGATTATCCGTGCCGCGCGGCAAAGACGGTCATGAAATTGGCAAGAGCCTGCGCTGCCTCCTTGGGCTGCGCGTTGTAGAGCGACGCGCGGATGCCGCCCGCAAGGCGGTGGCCCTTAAGGTTGGTGAGCCCGGCGTCCGCTGCCTCTTTCACAAAAAGCTCCGTGAGCGCTTCTTCCGCGAGCGTAAAGACCACATTCATGCGGCTTCTTGCCTGCGGGGCAATGGTGTTGATATAAAAGCCGTCACTCTTGTCGATCACGTCATAAATGAGGCCTGAGCGCTCTTTGGCGCGGCGGTCCATTTCGGCAATGCCGCCTTCTTTTTTGAGCCACCGCGTCACAAGACACGCCATGTAAACCGCAAAGACGGGCGGCGTGTTGTAGAGGGAATCGGCCTTAGCGTGCACGGCGTAGTTGAGCATCGTGGGACAGGATTCCGGGGCGAGGCCCAGAAGATTTTTACGGACAATGACAACGGTAAGGCCCGCCGGACCGAAGTTTTTCTGGGCGCCCGCAAAGACCAGAGCGTGCTTGGCAAAGTCAATCGGGCGCGACAGGAAATTGGAACTCACGTCGCTTACCAGAGGCACACAGTCCGGCACCGGCGGAATGTAGTTAAATTCCAAGCCGTTTACGGTCTCGTTCTGGCAGTAGTAGAGGTAGGCCGCGTCGTTGGGGACCTTCACGACGTCCGCGGGCGGCACGCCGTGACCGTAGTCACTCGTGATCACATCCACGTGGCAGAACTTGGCGGCTTCGGTGGCGGCCTTCTTGGACCAGACGCCGTTAACGATATAAGTGGCTTCCGCAGCGGCTCCGAGAAGATTCAGAGGAACCATTGCAAACTGCAGGTGACCGCCACCCTGCAGAAACAAAATATCGTGCGTTTCAGGGATTGCGAGGAGCTCTCTGAGGTTCGTCCGGGCTTCTTCATGAATCGCCGAATAGGTGGCCCCGCGGTGACTCATTTCGAGAATACTCATCCCCTGCCCGTGAAAGTTCGGCAGTTCACGCGAGGCTTCTTCCAGAACCTCCAGCGGCAGCACCGCCGGGCCCGCTGAGAAGTTATACACACGGTTCATGAGTTTTCTCCCTTCACGTTTACTCTGACTGACTGCCGCGGGTTAAAGCGTGACGTCCGCCCTGCAGTCGGCAAGCCGGCCTTTCGCCATGAAAGACCGGCTTTGGGGTTTACTTAGTTGTTGTCGGTAGTGTCTGACGGTGTGTCAGGTGCGGTCGTTTCGTTCTCCGCCGTTTCCTGATCCTCAGCACCCGTCTGAGCGGCTCCCGCTTCACCGTCACCCTCGCCGCCTTCGCCCTCGTTATCGAGGTCGTCTTCGGCCACGCGCACGATGTGAATGAGCCGGTCATCGCCCCTCACATCCATGAGTGTCACGCCCTGTGCGGCGCGCCCGGTGACACGCACGTCGGAGACGGGGCTCCTCACGATGTTGCCCGACTCCGACAAGAACATCACGGAGTCATTTTCGTGCACGAGCACTGCCCCGATCACGCGGCCGTTACGTTCCGTCGTGGCAATCGCGATCATCCCCTTGGTGTTTCTGGCGTGACGCGTGTATTCGCTGATCGGCGTGCACTTGCCGTAACCGTTTTCGCAGGCTGTGAGCACCATCTGCGTGTCGTCTTCAGCCACCAAAAGGGCAATCACACGATCCTCGCCCTCAAGCCTCATGCCGCCCATACCGCGGGCCGTACGGCCGAGGCTTCTCACGCAGGCTTCATCAAAGCGCACGGCCTTGCCGGCGTCCGAGAAAAGCATCACATCGTGCTTACCGTCGGTGATGGCTACACCGATCAGGCTGTCACCTTCATCGAGACTGATCGCAGCCTTGCCGGCGCGCTTCACCTGCTCGAATTCGGTAAGCGGCGTCTTCTTCACAACGCCCTTGGCGGTTGCCATAAAGACGAAGTGATCAGCCTCAAACGCGGTCACAGGAAGCGCAATCGTGATCTTTTCTTCGGGCATCAACTGCAGAAGGTTCACGATCGCCTTACCTTTACTTGCGCGGGCGCCTTCCGGAATGAGGTAGACGTCAAGCGAATAAACGCGGCCGAGGTTACTGAAGCAGAGCACCTTACCATGGGTGTTGGCGACAAACACCTGTTCAATGACGTCGCCTTCCTTCATCTTCGCAGCGCGCTTACCCGTGCCGCCGCGCTTTTGTTCACGGTATTCGGCGAGCGCCAAGCGCTTGATGTAGCCCTCACGCGAGAGCGTCACAACGACGTTTTCGTTGGCGACAAAATCGAGGGGATTGAAGTTCGGGTCGCTTGAATTATCGATTTCAGAGCGGCGCGCGTCGCCCCACTTCGTCTTCAACTCTTCAAGTTCCGCGTCCATGATCGCCATCACGCGCTCTGGGCGCGCGAGGATATCCAGAAGATCCGCAATCTGAGCGTGGCACTCACGGTATTCGTCGTTTAATTTGTCCTGCTCAAGGCCCGTCAATTTCTGCAGCGCCATCTGCAGAATCTTGTCGGTCTGAACGCCGCTTAAGTGGTAGCGCCCGTCCTTATCAAGCCCGCAACCGGCTTCCGCGTCTTCGGGCATGTAGGCCGACGGGTCACCAACACCGGTGAGAAGCGACGTGACGAGCGCTGATTCCCAGGCGCGCGCCATGAGCTGCTGCTTGGCAATTGCAGGGGTCGGTGCCGTCTTAATGACGTTTAAGAACTCATCGATGTTGGACAAAGCCACCGCCTGGCCTTCCAAAATGTGACCCCTCATACGGTTTTTGTTGAGTCTGAAGATCGTGCGGCGGTTCACAACCTCGCGGCGGTGTCTCAAAAACGACTCAATGATCTGACGGAGGTTTAATAGGCGCGGCTGCCCGTCCACGAGCGCCACCATGTTCATGCCGAACGAGGTCTGCAGCATCGTGAGCTTATAGAGCTGGTTGAGGATCACCTCACCAAAAGCGCCCTGCTTAAGTTCCATCACAATGCGCACGTTCTGCGACGACTCGTCACGAAGTTCCGAAATCCCTTCGATCTTCTTGTCGTGCATCAGGCGGGCGATGGTTTCAACAAGCACCTTCTTATTGACCTGATACGGGATGTCGTCAACGACCAGAACCTGGCGCCCGGTCTTCGTTTCTTCGTAGTGCGTGTGCGAGCGGATCACAACGCGCCCGCGCCCGGTGCGGTAGCCCTCGTGCACGCCCTTGAGACCAAAGATGATGCCCCCCGTGGGAAAGTCTGGAGCGGGCATCTTGGCAATCAGTTCGTCAACACCGGCGTCCGGGTGGTGCAGAAGATGGCGGCACGCGTCCACGGTTTCTCCGAGGTTGTGCGGCGGGATGTTCGTTGCCATACCGACCGCAATACCCGCAGAACCGTTTACCAACAGGTTCGGAAGTTTCGCAGGGAGCACCACCGGTTCTTTTTCGGAGTTATCAAAGTTCGGGACAAAGTCGACGGTGTCTTCCTCAAGGTCGTCCAGCATGGAGTCCGCAATCTGCGCAAGACGGCACTCCGTGTAACGCATGGCGGCCGCCCCGTCGCCGTCAATGGAACCGAAGTTACCCTGACCGGAAACGAGCGGATAGCGCATCGAAAAGTCCTGCGCGAGCCGCACCAAGGTCTGGTACGCGGCCTGGTCGCCGTGCGGGTGGTACTTACCGATCACGTCACCCACAACACGCGCGCACTTTTTAGTGGGGTTATTGAAGGTGTTGTTGAGCTGGTGCATCGCGTACAGAACGCGGCGGTGCACGGGCTTAAAGCCGTCACGCACATCAGGAAGAGCACGGCCCACGATCACACTCATGGCGTAATCGAGGTAAGCCTGCTTCATTTCCGTTTCCAGCGTCACGGGAAGCGTTTCAAGGGAATAGGAAATCGGCATGCCGTTGGCTTCGCCGTCGTTGATCGATCCGCTTTCGTCGTGATTCTGATTGTCGTTGGTGTCCTGATCCATACTGAGCTCTGTTTGTGTCTGACAACCCTAAAAATGCCGGAAAAGATTCTTTGCCGGCGGAAAACGATTTATTTTACCGTTTTAGCCCGCGTTTCTCCTCACCCGTTTCCGCGTCCGTAAGGCCCTCAAACAGGGCTTCACCGTTGAAAAGTGAGACACGCAGACTGTGCCGACACACAAATCAGGCCGATTTCTACCACATTGGCCATTTTTTAGGGCACAATGGCATAAGTCAGAACTATATCTGCCGCAAGCGTAGCACTGCGCCCGCGGCTCATCTTCCCGTTTTTCGGGTCCGGCGGCCGTATTTCCCGCCGGTGTGTGGACGCTGCAAACAGTGCCTATTTTTTGAAGGAAAAGGAAATGAAAACTTCTGTCAAGATCGGCGGTCTGATTGCCGCGGCTTTGATTGCGACGACCGGTGTTAGCACGGCTGCTCCCGTGAACCCCTACGTTGTCAATTCCACCAACGCCACCGTCATGAATCCGTTCGGCCTTTGCTGGCGTACAGGTTTCTGGACTCCGGCTCTGGCTGAACAGGCCGGTCCCGAAGGCGCCGGCTGCACCTGCGACAAGGACATCCTCTCCGCGGAAGCCTGCGGCAAGACCGCTGCGGCTCCGGTGACCGCTCCCACAACCGCCAAGGTGACGCTTTCCGCCGATATGCTCTTTGGCTTTGACAGCGTGAACCTCTCCGCTGCCGGTCAGGTTCTTCTTGACCAGCTCGTGAGCCGTATGGCCGGCATGGACCTCGAAGTCGTGCTTGCCACCGGTTACGCTGACCGCCTGGGCTCCGAAGCCTACAACCAGAAGATCTCCCTCGCACGCGCCGAATCCGTGCGTGACTACCTCGGCATGAAGGGCGTTGACACGACCCGCATCCAGACCGAAGGCCGCGGCACCGCTGATCCGGTTGTTGACTGCCCGAATCCCAGCAAGGCCGGCGACATCAAGACGAAGGCTGATCTCATTGACTGCCTCGCCCCGAACCGCCGCGCTGTGATCGAAGTGATCGGTACGCGTACTGTTGAATAAGAGACTGTTTCAGTTCTCTAAACAGTAGAATTCAAGCCTGCCCCGGGCGCGTCCTGCGGCGGGCTTTTCTTTTATCAGCATTTAACCCTTCGGCAACACTATGCGAATCGGCGTCACCTGTAATTGCTTTGCACGATCCGGCGGAATGGAGCAGTACGCTCTGAACCTGATTGAAGCCCTGATCCGAAAAGGGCATACACCGGTCATTTTCACCATGTCGGCCGATCCGACGCTGCCGGCGTACCCGCATTGCGAAGTTCACGTCTGCCCGATGAACTGGCGATGGCTGCCAAACAAACTCCATGTCGCGTACTTTAATTCTTGGCTTCGTAAGGAAAAAGCACGGACTGAAGTCGCCTTTACCATCGCCTGCTGCCTTTCGGGCTCGGCTGAGACCGTTGTCTGCGGGGGCAACCACATCGGCTTTTTAAAAGCGATGGGCCGCACGCCCTCTTTCTGGGACAAATGGATCATTAATCTCGAAAAACGGGAATACGCCGAATGTAAGTTTGTCGTGGCGCACGCCAACACGATGAATATTGAACTGCAGAAGTACTACGGGCTGCCCGCAGAGAAAATTGCCGTCATCTATCCGCCCCAGACCTTTAAGCCCTTGACTGCTTCCATGGATAAAGCAGCCTTAAGGGAAGAGTTCGGGCTCCCGAAAGACAGAACCCTCTTTCTCTTTCCCTCCTCAAGCCACAAACGCAAGGGCTTTGAACTGCTGAAAACCTACTTTGAAAAAACGGAATATCCGGAAACGCTCATCGTTGCCGGGCGGCCCGTGAAGGGCGAGTACAAAAACGTCAAGTACATTGGTTTTTGCAAAGAAATGCAGAAGCTCTACCAGGCCTGCGACTACACCATTCTTGCGAGCTTTTACGATCCTCTGGGAACGGCGGGGCTTGAAAGCGTCTGGAACGGCACGCCCTCCATCATGGGCAACACCATCGGGTGCTGCGAGGTTTTGGACAGTCGGTCGCTGAGAAGCTTTGACGTGCATTCGCTCAAAGCCTTAAGCGACGTGATGGAAGACGTAAGAAAAAATCCCATCAGACTTGAGCCGCCCTATCAGCAGTACATTGATCCGGTCTGCATGCAGACCATTGATCAGCATGTTGACCAGCTCGTCCAAATCGGCGAGCGACTTCTTAAGGGCGAGACTCACCCCGGGCATTAACACGCCCTTATAAATGAGGGGCCCGAAGTACTCAGCGGGCCCCTTAGAACAATTAAACAGCCGCTTCGCCCGTTTCACCGGTGCGGATACGGATCACCTGCTCCACATCAAACACAAAGATCTTGCCGTCACCGATCTTGCCGGTGCGGGCGCTCTTTTGGATGGCTTCAAGGCACCGCTCGACGAGGTCATCGGCGACAGCGGCTTCAATCTTTACCTTGGGCAGAAAATCCACCACGTATTCGGCGCCGCGGTAAAGCTCCGTGTGCCCCTTCTGACGGCCAAAGCCCTTCACTTCCGTCACGGTAAGGCCGTTCACACCGATGTCAGCGAGTGCCTCACGCACTTCATCGAGCTTAAAAGGTTTGACGATAGCGACAACGAGTTTCATTTTTTATGTCCTCAAGGAAAATTAAATCTTTGCTGTAATCGGAAAGCGCCAGTCGCGGCCGAAGGCAAGCGCTGAAACTTTGGGGCCCAGCGGGCTCTGGCGCCGTTTGTATTCATTTCTGTGAATCAATGTCACGATACGGTGCACGAGACTCTCGGGTAACCCTGTTTCTCGGGCAATGGTCTTTTCATCCTCGCGCTTTTCCATGTAGCGCGCAAGAATGGCATCGAGTTCTGCGTAATCCGGAAGCGAATCCTGATCGGTCTGCCCTTCGCGGAGCTCAGCGCTCGGCGCACGCGTAATGATTATTTCAGGGATGAGTTCAAAACCCGCTTCCCTGTTGATCTCTCGGGCCAGGGCCCAGACGCGGGTTTTAAAGACATCCTTAATGGGCGCAAAGGCCCCCGCCGTGTCGCCGTAGAGCGTGGAATACCCCACGGCCGTTTCGGACTTGTTTCCTGTTGTGAGCACCAGTTGCCCGAACTTGTTGGAATAGGCCATGAGCAAAACGCCGCGGATTCTGGCCTGCAGGTTTTCTTCGGTCACATCGGGCTTTCGATCCTTGAAGTCCGCGGAGAGCTCTGAGACAAAGGCAGCAAAAAGCGGTTCAATGGGCCGCACGACGTAGTGGATGCCGAGGTTGGCGGCAAGCTTCTCTGCTTCCGTGACACTTAAATCCGCCGTAAACCGTGTGGGCATCATGACGGCATGAACGTGCTCTCTTCCGAGGGCCTTCACGGCAATTGCGGCCACCACGGCACTGTCGATGCCGCCTGAGAGCCCGAGCACCACGTCGGTAAACCCGCTCTTTCTCACATAGTCTCTGACCGCCAGTGTGAGCGCCTTATAAAGCTCTCCCTCCGGTTCTTCCGCCGAAACAGGGACCGCCTCATAGCTTTCGTCCGTCTCAAAAACCGCAAAGTCCTCATCAAATGCTTTCAGACGAAGACCGATGGTGCCGCGAGCATCCGACGCAAAACTTGCCCCGTCAAAAATGAGTTCGTCCTGGCCGCCGGTGCAATTCACATAAATAAGACCGAGCCCTGCGGCTGCGGCATGTCCTACGACAGTGCGCTCCCTCTGACGTGCCTTACCTGCTTCGTAGGGGCTTGCATTACAGGCAACAAGGATCTCGGCGCCCATGGCTTTGGCTTTTTGAGCGACGTCCGGGTACCAAAGGTCTTCACAGATGCAAAGACCGACTTGCACTCCCCCAACCGTTGCGATCGTTGTGTTGTTGCCCGGCGTAAAGATGCGGGTCTCGTCAAACACACCGTATTCGGGAAGATGCTGCTTGCGGCAAAGGGCCTCGATGCGGCCTGCTTTGAGGACCGCAATACTGTTAAAGCGATGACCCTCTGCGACTTCCGGCACGCCGACCAGGACGGCCAGATCCGGGAAGTCTGCGAGTTTTTCCGCCAGCCGCTGAAGTTCCGCCCGGGCCTTCGCGCAGAAGTCGTCTCTTAAAAGCCAGTCCTCCGCGGGGTAGCCCACAAGGCTCATTTCGGGCGTCACAAGAAGCGAGCAACCCGCATCGGCCGCCTTTCGGGCCGCCGACAAAATTTTCTCAGCGTTTCCCCTAAAGTCACCGACTTTTGGGTTCATCTGATAGAGCGCGCACCTTATCGGTTCTTTGGTCTGCATGGCGTTTTGTGAAAGAAGTCTCAAAGCAAACAACGGCACAGATGACACAATAGCGAAAAGCCCGCCACAAACAAAGAAAACGAGAATTCTCTGTTCGCCGCGGGCTTTACCGGGAGCTCAAAACCGAAAATTAAGCGGTCTTGGGCTTCACGTCCATTTCTTCGTAGGCTTTGGCACCGGCCATGATGAGTTCTTCGGCATCCTTGGCAGTCTTCCAACCCTTCACCTTCACCCACTTACCCGGTTCGAGATCCTTGTAGTGCTCGAAGAAGTGACGGATCTGATCGAGTTCGTCTGCGGGAACGTCGTCAGCGGACTTCCAGGTGGAATAACGCATGCAGACCTTGTTGACGGGCACTGCAAGGATCTTCCAGTCAATACCGCCTTCGTCTTCCATCACGAGAACGGCGATCGGACGACAGCGGATCACGGTGCCGGCGGTAAGCGCAAAAGGCGTCAGAACACACACGTCAACCGGGTCACCGTCATCGGCAATCGTCTGCGGAATGTAGCCGTAGTTGCAGGGATAGCGCATTGCGGTACCGACGAAGCGGTCCACGAAAAGGGCGCCGGACTCCTTGTCCACTTCATACTTGATGGGATCGGAATTCGCCGGAATTTCAACGATCACGTTAAAGTCATGCGGCACATCACGGCCGGCAGTCACTCGGGCAAGACCCATTTTTATGACACTCTGCTAAAAAATTCTGTGAAAGAAACGCATCCGGCCCGTCAAACAAGGCCCCATAAAAGATGATGCATTCCGAAAGGGGGCGTATTTTAGTGCAAAAGGCGCCGCAACGGAAAAAAGGAACCTGTAATTACAGGCAATTTCGCAAATTTCCGTTGCACCGCCTTACGCGTAAAGGTTTGCGCAGATGTGGCCTCTCACGCGCTCATCGTCCGTCCCGGTGATTTCGATGTGCTCAAACCCAGCTTCTTTTAAGCGCTCAGCACAGCGGGGATGAATCGTGACCGCGGCGCCCTTTAAGAACCACTCGCGCGCGCCGGGCACAACCTTTACGGCATGAAGCATCGTTGCAACTGAGTCGGAACTCGTGAGGTACACGATGGGAGACGGACCGTTAACGGCCTTTTCCAGATCCCGGATCTGCCGGGGATTCAATTCAATCGGCACACGCACGTAGCAGGCAAGTTTTTCGACGTCGGCTCCGAGCGCAATCAGCTGGTCGCTTAGCCACTCGCGCCCGGTCTGCCCGCGCGCAATCAAAACGCGCATCGGAACGCCCGTCTTTTTAACGAGCGCAAAAAGCGCTTCGCTGCCGGAGTGCTCAGCGTCACCCTTGGGGAAGAGAACCTTGACGTCATCCCCCCAAGCTGCCTTAATGACTTTAGCCGTACCTTCACCGACTGTGGCAAGCGTAATGTGCTCGGGCCAGCGGCGCACCCAATGAGCGACCGCAGCGACTGCGGCAGGAGAGGCCATCACCACCATCTGCACATCGTCCAAATGCGCAAAGCGGTCCGACACGATGTCCTGATCCTCGGGCAGCGTGATCGTGAAAGCGGGCCAGCGCCAGACTTTCTCAACGCCGTCGGCTTCCAAAAGATCCGCCAGCCGGTCGTTTGCCGCGCCGGGGCGCGTCAGAATCACCGGCCGCTGCTTGTTTTCAACAGAACTCCCTGACATTCTTCTCTGTGTTTGGATTGTTAACGAGCTTCTGACTCAGGCGGCCGTTTCTCTGAGAACTTTCTCAAGAAGCGCACGCGCACCCTGCTTTTCGAGTAATGCCACAACCGTGGCGGCAAGCCCCTCGGGATCGGCAAAGGCGCCTCGGGCCTCGGCCCGGATGCATTCCCCGGTGCGGTGGTCGCCTACGTGCGCTCTGAGCCACAACTCGCCCTTATCAACAATGCAGTAAGCCGCCAAAGGCACCTGGCAGGAGCCGCCCAGCGCGCGAGAGACAGCGCGCTCGGCCATCGTACAGGCACGGGTTTCGTTATCGTTTAAAAACTGAAGGGCATCAAGGATTGCCTTGTTGTCAGCCCTCACTTCAATACCCAGGGCACCCTGCCCCGGCGAAGGAAGACTATCAGCCGGTTCAATGAAATGGCGGATACGATCCGATAAGCCCAGACGCTTTAAGCCGGCACCCGCCATCACGAGCGCATCAAAATCACCCCGATCGAGCTTCGAGAGGCGCGTACCGACGTTACCGCGGATCGAAGCCACGTTTAACTTCGGAAAGCGCGAACGGATCATGAGTTCACGGCGAAGGCTCGCGGTTCCGACCTTGGCGCCGTCCGGCAGGTCTTCAAGACGCTCGTACCTAGGGCTTACAAAGGCGTCACGCGGATCTTCGCGCGTACAGACTGCGGCAAGCACGAAGCCTTCGGGGAGCTCCATCGGCACGTCCTTTAAGGAATGCACGGCAAGGTCTGCTTCACCCGCAAGCATCGCGGCTTCGAGTTCCTTCACAAAAAGGCCCTTGCCGCCCACCTTGGAGAGGGTCTTGTCAAGGATCTGATCGCCGCGGGTGGTCATACCGAGAATATCCACCTGCGCCTTCGGATAGTGCTTTCTGAGCCTGTCCTGAATATGAAGTGCCTGCCACATCGCCAGCGGACTTTCACGCGTGGCGATAACGCAATGCTGCAGATCAGCCATGAACCTTTTCTCCTTTGCTCTTTCTTTTTGCGCCGGGCCTTTCTGTACTCCGGACGCAGACAATTTAGGAATTGTATCAAGCCGTCATTGCGCAAACCTTACTGCCCGCGGCCCTGCGGAAAAGCACCCGCAGAATCTTCCCGTGATACGGTCAGAAGCACAAAATTCCACAGCTGATCAGGCAATTACACCTAGTTTTGATCGGGTGCTTTTTGCTAGAATGCGCGTTTTTCCACGGATTTTGACCGGATTACCCCGGCCGCACAATCCCTTACCGCGGCAATTAGCCGCACACTGCCGGACTCTCCGCTATGACTCAAGAGCACAACAACTCCGCCGATCCCCTGCACGCCAAGAAAGAAGCTTGGTCAGGCCGCTTCTCTGAACCCGTTTCCGAGTTCGTGCTCCGATACACGCAGTCGGTGAGTTTCGATAAGCGCATGGCGATGGCCGACATTCAGGGGTCGCTCGCGCACGCGGCAATGCTCGCAAAGTGCGGCGTCATCAGCGAACAGGATCTTGCCGACATCCGCCGCGGCATGGCCACGATCACCGATGAAATCAAGACCGGCAAGTTTCTCTGGCAGCTTGAGCTCGAAGACGTGCACCTCAACATTGAAGCGCGCCTTACGGCCCTGATCGGTGACGCCGGCAAACGCCTTCACACGGGCCGCAGCCGCAACGACCAGGTGGCTACCGACATTCGTCTCTATCTGAGGAGCGAAATCGATGAGATCATTCGGTTGCTCGATCACCTTCAGGAAGTACTCGTTGCGCAGGCCCACAAGGAATACAACACGATCATGCCGGGCTTTACGCACATGCAGGTGGCGCAGCCCGTCACGTTCGGGCACCACATGCTTGCCTACGTCGAAATGTTTGAACGCGACCGCGAGCGTATGTCTGACCTCCGTCACCGTGTGAACCGCTCGCCCCTAGGCGCTGCGGCTTTAGCCGGCACCACCTACCCCATTGACCGCGAGTACAGTGCAAAGCTCCTCGGGTTTGAAGCTGTTGCGCAGAATTCGCTGGACGCCGTAAGCGACCGCGACTTCGGCATTGAATTTACTTCGGCCGCGAGCCTCATCATGGTTCACATCTCGCGCCTGTCCGAAGAGCTCGTCTACTGGATCAGCCAGCCCTTCTCCTTTGTGAAGCTCCCCGACCGCTTTACGACGGGGTCTTCGATCATGCCGCAGAAGAAAAATCCGGACGTCCCCGAAACCGCCCGCGGCAAGTGCGCGCGTGTGGTGGGCGACCTCATCTCCATGGCCATGCTCATGAAGGGGCTGCCTCTTGCCTACAACAAGGATCTTCAGGAAGACAAGGAACCGGTCTTTGACGCAATTGACACCGTCAAAGACACGCTGCGCGCCTTCATCGAAATGATGGCGGGCGTCGTCCCCAACCGCGAACAGATGCGTAAGGCTGCAGCGGCCGGTTACCCCACCGCCACAGACCTTGCCGACTACCTCACCCGCCGCGGCGTACCGTTCCGTACCGCGCACGACATCGTGGGGCGCGTCGTGCGTCACGCCTCCGAAGCGGGCTGCGACATTGCGGAACTCTCGCTTGACGATCTCAGAAGCTACAGCGACGTAATCACCGATGACGTCTATAAGGTTCTCACGCTTGAAGGGTCTGTTGCCGCACGCAACCACGTGGGCGGCACGGCCCCCAACCAGGTCTTAAAGCAGGTGGAGCGCTGGGAAGCGATCTTTAAGGACCGCCACGCCAAAGGCGAAGCGTAAGAAACGTTTCGGCTGAAAACGCGAAAGCCCGGTTTTGACGCCGGGCTTTTGTTTATCTGCATTTATCTTCAGAAGTCCGCAAGGCCTGCGGCACAAAGCGCAAGAACCACGATACCGAAGACAATGCGGTACCAGCCGAACACGCGGAAGTCGTTCGTACTCACAAAGCACAGCAGCCACCGCACCACGAGGATGGCGGAGAAAAAGCTCACCACAAAGCCGATGGCAACGGACGGCAGCACATCAACAGAGAGCACCTCACGGCTTTTATAGAGGTCGTAGACCGTTGCGCCGAAAATCGTCGGGATCGCAAGGAAAAACGAGAATTCCGTTGCAGCCTTGCGCGAGAGCCCCAAAACAAGTCCCCCGATAATCGTTGCGCCCGAGCGGCTGGTGCCGGGAATAAGGGCAAAACACTGCATCAGTCCCACGCCCACCGCGTCCTTCCAGGTCATGTCGTCCATGGAGGCCACGCGCGGCGCCTTGCCGCTTTTTTCATGAGCACGTTCAATCCAGAGAATCAGAATGCCGCCTACGATAAGGGCCGCTGCTACCGCCGCCGGGTTAAAGAGGTAGGCTTTAATCGTTGAGGAAAGGAGTACCCCGAGGAAAGCCGCCGGAATAAAGGCGATCACGGTGTTCACGGCGAGCCGCTGTTCTTTCCCGGGCACAAAGAGGTTTCTTAAAATCGCGAAAATCCTCTCCCGGTAGTGCCAGCACACGGCAACAATGGCGCCCGCCTGAATTGCAATGTAAAAGGAGTCCGCGGAGGGCCCCGTGTGAAACCCGATGAGGTCACCCGCGATGATGAGGTGCCCGGTGGAACTCACCGGCAGAAACTCCGTGAGCCCCTCGACAATTCCTAAAAAAGCCGCCTGAAGCGCTTCAATCCACTGCATTCTCTATCCTCAGACCGTTTTGTTGGCGGGTTTAGCTTTGGCTTCTCCGACAGCAGCCTGAGCGGCAACAGCGGTTGTTCCGGTACGCACGGCAGAAACGTCAGTCGGCTTGATATCGGCGCGGATCGGTGTTGCGAGCACCTTGTCAATACGGCGCCCGTCCATGTCGGCAACTTCAAACTTCCAGCCGGCCCAGCGCACAACGTCGCCGGTCTTCGGAAGCCGCGCGAGAAGCACCATCATCATGCCGGACAATGTGTTGTAACGCCCCTGCTCTTCTTCGGGCACCGCCTTAATCTGCAGGCAGTCCTTTAATTCGGGGACGGGAATGATGCCGTCCAAAAACCACGAGCCGTCGTTGCGGGGCACCGCCCAGGCGTCATCCGTCGTTGCGGGCTTAAATTCACCGGCAATCGCTTCCAGAAGGTCGCGCGGCGTAACCAACCCCACCACGCCGCCGTACTCGTCCACAACGAGCGCAAGTTGCGTATCCGTCACTTTGAACTGCTCCAGCAATTCCATCCCGGAAAGGGATTCCGGCACATAAGTGGCCGGCGTGAGGTTACTCATGAAGTCGGGTTTTCCGCCCTCAAGCATCTGCTGCAGCAGGGAGCGCGTCGTACAGTAGCCCTTGATGTCATCGAGGCTGCCGCTTGCGACAATCAGGCGCGAACTCATCGAAGTCTGCACCTTGCGGACGTTTTCTTCCTGGCTGTCTTCAAGATCGATCCATTCAATGTCCGCGCGCGGCGTCATCAGCGAACCCACCTGACGGTCGTCTAAACGGAAGACGTTACGCACCATATCGCGCTCAGACATGTCGATGACGCCTGATTCACTGCCTTCTTCAATCATCGCGTGAATTTCTTCTTCCGTGACGCTTGCCTGGTCTTTCCCGGACTGACCGAAAAGCTTGAGCATGCCTTCGGTGGAAACGGAAAGAAGCTTCACAAAGGGGCTCATCACGACGGAAAGGAGCTTCAAAGAACCCGAGACACGGCAGGCAACGGTTTCGGGATTGACCTGTCCCAGGCGCTTGGGAACCAGTTCACCGAACACAATGGAGAAGTAAGTGACAAGCACCACCACCGTCACGATGCCGATGAGTTTTGAAGTTTCCGGCGAAATGCCGAAGCCCATCAGAAAATCCGCAAGGGGTTTTGCAAGTGCCGACTCGCCCACAATACCGGAGAGAATGCCGATGGAGGTGATCCCCACCTGAATGGTGGAAAGCGCCCAGGTCGGGTCACTCTGGAGTTTCAACGCTGTATCGGCCCTCTTGTCTCCGTCCTCAGACATCACCTGCAGACGCGCACGGCGGCTCGTGACGAGCGCAATTTCGCTCATCGCGAAAACGCCGTTCATAAAAAAGAGAAAGGCCAAAACCAGGACATCAACCCAGCTGCTCATACGACGATGATCTCAAAGGAATAAATCAGAAAAAGCGAATGATAAAAAATCCCGGCGCCAAATGGCTGACAGAAGTGCCATCCGCACCGGGTTTTCTTGTTTCTTAATGCAATCAGAAGGGGAGCTTGAACCCGGGGGGCAGCGGCAACCCCGCCGTGGCTTCCTTCATCTTCTGCTGCGAAAGGGCCTCGGCCTTGTGCGCTGCATCATTAATGGCAGCTGCCACGAGGTCTTCGAGCATTTCCTTGTCATCAGGATCGCCCGAAAGAAGCTTCGGATCGATTTCAACGCGCCGGGCTTCGTGCTTGCAGGTGATCGTGATTTTCACGGCGCCCGCACCGGCTTCACCGGTCACTTCAATGTTGCCGAGCTCAGCCTGAAGGCGCTCAACGTTTTTTTGCATTTTCTGGGCCTGCGCCAGCAGTCCCTGAATGTTTCCACGCATAAGTCTCTGTTTCCTTAATTTCAGCGTCCGTCATATCCCTCACCGAGGCATCAATGACTTTCGCCTGTAGTAGTTGCACGCATTTTTGCACAAAAGGATCACTTTTGAAGGCCGTGATCATCGCAAGACGCGCCTTTCGCCGTTCCGTTTCCACTAAAAGTGAGACGCTTGGCTCATCCTGAGATCTTTCCCGCGGCGCAAAATGCACGGCAAAGGGGTGTCCGAGCGCTTTCTCGAGGGCCTCACGGATTTCCTGCTGAATGGCTTCGTTGACCAACGTCTGTGAGGCAACCGCCAGGAGCACGTGATGGTCATCGAGCTCATCCACGGCGCTTGAAGCGGCCACTTCTTTTGCCAGTCCCTTAAGACTGGTTCTGCACAGCAGTTCGCGCCAGTTAAGCAAAAGCGCCGAAGGGTGGACTTCCTGCGGAAGCGGTATCACCTCAGGGCTTTTGGTGTGCAGTGACTTAACCGGCGCCGTGCTCTCCCCCGCCGTCCTCCCAGGGCGGCGGCATATCCGAAATGTTGGGTTCGACAATGTCGGGTTCGTGCACCGCCGGTGGTTCGGCGATTTCAGGAGCAACCTGCGGTTTAGGTTCTGCCGGCTGAACCGGCGCCGCGGCCGCAGCAGCGGTTGCCGCAGGAGTCGTTGCCGTTTCCTTCTTTTCCGGCACCTTAAGGCCGAGGCGCGTTCCCGCCGGCCTAAACGCCATCATCCGGAGAATGGCCATCGTAAAGCCGGCATATTCGTCCGGCGCGAGCGGCATATCGTTACGTGCCTGCAGTGCAATCTGGTAATCGAGCTGCACTTCTTCCGGGGTCATGGCTTTTGCCAGAGCCCTGATGCCGGCAGACGTCGTGTCTTCATCGTCCAGAAGTTCCGGCACACGCTGTACCAAAGCCACGCGGTGCAAAAGCCCCGCCATCGCCCGCACGGCCTCCGTGTAGGAGAGCCCTTCGGAACCCAACTTTTCGGCTTCAGCAAGCGCCGCCTGCGTGTTGCCGGAAGCCACATGCATCATGAGGTCAACAAGGGCCTCGTCCCCGATGACACCCAGCATTTCACGCACGGATTTAAGTGTCACGGGACCCGCTGCATAAGCAATTGCCTGATCCAGAAGGCTCAACCCATCGCGCATGGAACCGCGCGCGCATTTACCGAGCAACAAAAGGGCTGATCGTTCGGCTTCGATTCCCTCTTGCTTGAGAATATTTTCCATGTGATCGGCCACGGCCTGCGGCGACATATTGCGCAAGTTAAATTGCAGGCAGCGGGAAAGCACCGTCATCGGCACTTTCTGAGGATCAGTTGTGGCGAGAATGAACTTCACATACTCAGGCGGCTCTTCCAGGGTCTTTAACATGGCGTTAAAGGCATGTGTTGTGAGCATATGCACTTCGTCGATCATGTAGACCTTGTAGCGGCCCTGCGTGGGAGCGTACATCGCGCGCTCCAAAAGCGCGGTCATCTCTTCAACGGAGCGGTTGGAGGCCGCGTCGATTTCGATGTAGTCAACGAAACGCCCCTCGTCAATCGCCCGACAGGCTTCGCACTTGCCGCAGGGGTGCGATGTCACGCCCCCTTTGCCGTCTTCTCCCGTGCAGTTAAGGCACTTCGCAAGAATACGGGAGAGCGTTGTCTTACCCACGCCGCGCGTGCCGGTAAAAAGGTAGGCATGATGCAGACGGTTTTCGTCCAGTGCATGCTTAAGTGCCGCAACAACGGCATCCTGACCGACCATACTGTCAAAGTCATGCGGACGCCATTTGCGGGCAAGTACCTGGTAGCTCATGAAAACGATCCTGAAAAGGTGACCTCAGCAATACCCGGCTGGCTTTACGCCGAGCATCGGTTGCAGCGGAGAGTTTAAGGCACGGAGGAGCCGATCGGCAGTTTTTTGAAGATACAAAAACGGCGAGCCTTATCCTCGGCACTGAAAGACTTCCGCTGTGGCTGCTTCGTTCCCGACCTGACCAGGTTCACAGAGCTTTCATGCGAGGGGACCCGCCGAGTGCGCATTGTAGGGAAAAAACGGACTTTGAACAATCCCGACAAATGAAGTTTCGGCAGAAACCCCACTTACTTTAAATCATCAAACACCGGATCGAGCCACACCGCACGGTCGCGCACATAGGACGCGCGCAGGTGATCGGTGTCAATAAGCCAGTCAAACCCACAGAGCCCCTGAGGACAGAGATAAGCGGAACCGTCTATGAAAGTGGCTTTCCCTTCAAGCGCCTTTCTGACGGTCTCGTTGCCCCTGAGCCACAGCTGATCCGGTTGGACTTCAAATCCCGGTTTTATGTCAGAAAGATCCAAGCGGTTTGTTATGCCGAATTTTGCGGCTCCCCTGTCAAGCCAGGCGCTGTCCAAAATAACGACAAACTCGGTTTCCGGACTGACTCTTTCAACCAAATCTCTGAGCGCTTTGACGCCCTGCGCCAAAAACTCGGGCCCCAGCAGTCTCTTCTGCCCGTTTTCGATACTGACTGCCGTCTGGAATGCATAACCGCCGAATTTGCCGGAGAAAACAACTTTTCTGAATTTATGCGCGGCTAAAACCTTCTCCAGATTTTTCGCAAAGTTGCCGCATTCCTCAGTACGTGCCCTTGTGATTTCTCCCGGAACACCTGGCACCGTCAGACACCCGGGGACAGTGAAAAATACCGAACCTACGTTGGTCTTTTCCGCCAAGGCCTGTGCTCTGGGCGCATATTGCTGGGTATGCGAGTCACCGATAAAAAGAATCTGCCGGTTCTCCTGCGGCGTAGCCCAAACCTCGACACCGCCGAGAGAAATACCTTTCATACCAGCTCTTCCCGCCCAGTCTTCGCCGGCCGCACCGAACATCTGAACAATGGGCACCTGTCTGTCCGGAAGTCCGTCCATTGCGCGTATCAGTTTGCCAAGGCCGTAAAAGCCCAAAAGCAGAATCACAAGCACGGCAACAGAGGCTTTGCCCCAAATCCCCTTGGTCATTCGTCTGACGGGATTTTCCACGCCGACATAAATCAGCACGGATAAAAGGAACGCAACCAAGAGGGCCGCTGCGAGCTGCCAGGTCGTGGGCTCCAGAATGACGATATGCAGATAAGACAGAATCGGCCAATGCCACAGGTAGAGCGAGTAGCTGATTAAACCGATGAAGACAAAAGGTTTAAGCGACAGGAACCTGTTGATGAGCGCGTCGTGTCCCGAATAGATGAATAGCAGTGAACCGGCAATCGGCAGCAACGTGGCCCACCCCGGAAAAACAGTACCGTGGCCAAGTGCGGCCACAGAAAAAAGAATCAGGCCGAATCCGATGACCGACGTCGTATTTCTGACCCCCAAAGGAATCTGTGAGGATTTAAGTCCGTAAAACTCAACACAGAAAGACAGGATGATGCCGGCCCCGAGTTCCCAAAAACGCGTGAGCGGAAAATAAAAATCAAAGGTCTTGTCCGAAACCATCAGGCAGGCAATAAGCGAAAGCAGCGTACCGCCGCAGATAACGGCAAAAAGAATCCGCGGACTCCTGCTGATTTTCCACACGCCCCAGCACAACAAGGGGAAAATCAGATAAAACTGCTCTTCAATCGCCAGACTCCAGAGGTGCATCAGCGGGATTTGCGCCACGGCGGGCGCAAAATAGTCGCCGAGCCGCTTCAGGAGCGAAAAGTTCTGGTAAAAAAACGCGCTTGCTGTGACGCTTCTCGCGACACTCTCATACTCTCGCGGCAGCAGGACAAACCATCCGAAAGCAACAACCACGAGAAAGAGAATGAGCAGATTCGGCAGAATCCTTCGGATACGTTTTGCGTAAAAGTCGCCGTAACAAACGTTTCCACGGGACTTCAGCTGCCGGAAGATGATGCCGGAAATTAAAAACCCGGAAATCACAAAGAAGATATCGACGCCGACGTAACCGCCGGGTGCGAGCATCGGAAAGGCGTGATAGAGGATGACGGGAATCACAGCCAGCGCACGCAGCCCTGTAATATCGGCACGCCAAAAATGCTCGGCCGTCTGGTCATTATGTTTTGTTACTTCCGTGCTCATAACGGTTCCCGGGCAAGGACTGTTTTTCCTGCGTTGCGGAAGGCGAAGAACACCTTCCTGATCACTCAAACAATGAAATCCGGACAATATCAACAAAAAAAGGAGAGAACAACTGCGTCTCCCCTTTTTTACCGGCTACAGCTGTCTTATTCCTGGCCGAACCACTTCTGGTAGAGCTTCTGATACGTGCCGTCCGACTTCATCGAGCGCAACGCATCATTGACTTTCGTTGCCACGGCTTTATTGCCCTTTTTTACGGCAAAGCCGAAGTACTCGGCATCAAGGCGCGTCTTCTGAAGCGTCAGCCCCTTGGCGGCCTTCGGGTTCTTCACCATGAAGTAGCCGATCACCGGACGGTCCGTGATGACGGCTTCACTGCCCCTCATCTTCAGATCCATGAAGGCTTCGGCACCCGTATTAAAGGCCTTGATTTCAGCGCCCTTAATGGTCTTGGCAAGATCCGCGCCGGTCGTGCCGATCTGAACAGCAACAACCTTACCTTCGAGGCTCTTTAAGTCCTTGTAGGTACCGGACGATTCCGTGCGGACCAAAAGGCCTTGACCTGCCTGGTAGTAAGGATCACAGAAGTCAACCTTCTTCTTGCGCTCTTCCGTGATGGTGATGCCGGATGCCGCGATATCAATCGTGCCGGAAAAAAGCGCCGGGATCAGACCGTCAAAGCCCATGTTGACGATTTTGACGTCGTAGCCCGCGCGCTTGCCGATTTCACGGATGAGGTCCATGTCAAACCCGACATACTCACGGGTGTGCGTATCCATGAATTCAAACGGCGCAAATGTCGGATGCGTCCCGACACGCAGTTCTTCGGCCGCCTGAGCAGCAAAAGACATTACGGCCGCAGTCAACGCAGCGGCCACAGCAAAAAGTTTGTTTTTCATTGCAAGAAATCTCCTGCACAGTATGAGAAAGGAACAATCATCTTTGTCGCCTGCCCTGCAGTTATTCCCGCCTGCAGCACATCGGGATTCGTGAAGGAAATATCCATGCACGACCAAACTCTAATTTTGCCCTGAGTTTTCCCTCTTCTCCAATAGGCCTTTATCCCTACTTCAGCCTCACTGTGTCTACCGATGCTATAGGCTATCAATCTTGTCTGAGCCGCAGTTTTTTTGTATAGTGCATCTCACATTTAACGCATCGGGCCCGCATGCTTAAGAGCAGTTCCGTGAGCCCCTTGATTCGAGAGGTTCTGTCTGCCCCTGCTTATTCCCATACCTAGCGAAGAGCCGCAGCATTCATGGCTTTCTGCGGAAATGCGCAATCAGGGCGCAGAAACGTCTCCCCAAATTCCATCTTTTTTACAGGACATCAAAAATGAGCGAAAACATCCGTGTCGTAAACGACTCCAACTTCGACGCCGAAGTCAAGCAGGTTGCCGACAAGCCCGTGTTTGTTGACTTCTGGGCTCCGTGGTGCGCCCCCTGCCGTATGCTCGGCCCGCTTCTTGAGGAAGCTGCCGACACCTACGCCGGTAAGGTTGTCGTTGCCAAGTACAACGTTGATGAAAGCAACCAGGTTGCCACCGAAAACGGCATCCGCGGCATCCCGACCATCCTCGTTTACAAGAACGGCGAAATCATCGGCCAGCACACCGGTGCCCTGGGCCGTGCCCAGCTCACCGCCTTTATCGAGCAGTACTGCTGATAAAATGTCACGGCGCCGTGCGATGCGGCGCCGTTTTCTTCCCGCCTTCCGGGAAGTTCCCTGCGTTAAAAATCCGCTTCCTCACTCAGTGGCCGTATACGGCTTCTGAATCCGGATACGGCGGATTCACTCTTCCCTATCATCAAAAATGCATCTTTCAGAGCTCAAAACTCTGCACATCAGCCAGCTGCTTGACATGGCGATGGAGCTTGAGATCGACAATGCCCAGCGCATGCGCAAACAGGAACTCATGTTTGCGATTCTCAAAAAACGCGCCAAAGCCGGTGAACAGATTTTCGGCGACGGTACCCTTGAAGTCCTTCCCGACGGCTTCGGTTTTCTGAGAAGTCCCGATACGAGCTATCTCGCCTCCACGGACGACATCTACATTTCGCCCTCCCAGATCCGCCGCTTTAATCTGCACACGGGCGACTCCATTGAAGGCGAAGTGCGTACGCCCAAAGACAACGAACGCTACTTTGCGCTTGTAAAGGTTGACACCGTCAACGGTCAGGCACCGGAAGCCGTCAAGCACAGGATGCTTTTTGAAAACCTGACGCCGCTTTTCCCCAACGTCCCGCTGCAGCTTGAACGCAACATGCGCGGTGAGGAAAACCTCACGGGGCGTCTGATTGACATCATTGCCCCGATCGGTAAGGGCCAGCGCGGCCTCATCGTTGCAAGCCCCAAGTCCGGTAAGACGGTTCTGATGCAGCACATCGCGCACGCCATTACCGCAAACCACCCCGACTGCGTTCTGATCGTTCTTCTGATCGACGAACGTCCGGAAGAAGTGACGGAAATGCAGCGCTCCGTCAAAGGCGAAGTTGTGGCTTCCACCTTTGATGAACCCGCCACGCGTCACGTCCAGGTGGCTGAGATGGTCATTGAAAAAGCCAAGCGCCTTGCCGAAAGCAAGAAGGACGTCATCATTCTTCTGGACTCCATTACGCGTCTTGCGCGTGCCTACAACACCGTGATCCCGAGTTCCGGCAAGGTCCTTACGGGTGGCGTTGACGCTAATGCCCTGCAGCGTCCGAAGCGCTTCTTCGGTGCTGCCCGCAACATTGAAGAAGGCGGCTCGCTCACGATCCTTGCAACGGCCCTGATCGACACGGGCTCGCGTATGGATGATGTCATCTACGAAGAATTCAAAGGCACCGGCAACATGGAAATCCATCTGGAACGCCGTCTCGCCGAAAAGCGTGTGTACCCGGCCATCAATGTGAACCGCTCCGGTACGCGCCGTGAAGAGCTGCTCCTCAAGCCCGACGTTCTTCAGAAAGTTTGGGTTCTCAGAAAACTCCTCTACGACATGGATGAAATTGAGGCAATGGAATTCCTTCTCGATAAAATCCGCAGCACGAAGAGCAACAACGAGTTCTTCGACATGATGCGTAAGGGAGGTTAGTTCCATGTCCAGTGTTTCCGCCGCGGCCCCAAATTCTCATTGGCCCTATCCGCGGTTTATAGCGCACCGCGGCGGCGGAACACTGGCTCCCGAAAACACGCTGGCCGGATTCCGGGAAGCCCGGCACTTCTGCTTTCAAGGCATCGAAACCGATGTCATGCTCACCGCGGACGGCGCTGCCGTCCTCTCCCACGACCCGGTTCTCGGGCGTGTCGTTAAGTCCGCATCCCCTGTTGCAAGTCTCTCGCTCAAAGAAATCAAAACGCTTGACGCCGGCTCACTGACCGCACAAAAATGGGCCGGAGAACGGATTCCGACCTTGGAAGAAGCGATTGAAACATGCGAAGCCAACGGGCTTTTCATGAACATTGAAATTAAACCCGCGAGCGAAAGCGCGGCCCAGGCAACAGCTCAGGAAACCGTGCGGATTGTGAGGAAACTCTTTGCAGGAAAAAGCCTTCCCCTGCTTTCTTCGTTTTCAAGAAACGCCTTGGCAGCGGCTGCCGTTGAGGCACCTGAAATGCCGAGAGGACTTCTTCTTGAAGGGATCCCAACAGACTGGAAAGAAGCCTGCATGAAACTTGCCGTAAAGACGGTGCATCCCGACTGGCAGTCCGTTACTCCCGACTTTGTGGAAGAAGCGCATGCCATGGGGCTTGGGGTTATGTGCTACACGGTGGACTCACCGGACACTGCTGATGCGCTCTTTACTCTCGGCGTTGATGCGGTCTGCACCAACCGCCTCGACCTCTTTGCCGACTGCCGTTAACCCGCCTCAGAGCCGCTGAGGATTTCCCGATTCAATGAAGAAGAAGGATCCGGGATAAAAGCGCCGCACAATGAAACGCTCGTCGGTTCTCGGACGCTTGATGATGTCTTTGGCACGGTCTTTCAGAAGCGGCTGATACTTCTTGTCATCCACGTCAAAACGCAGTAGCTCAAAGCGGCAGACCATCGATTTTCCGGCGGTTACAGGCATGTGCCCGTAATAGGAAATAAGGGACGCCACACCCTGAGAAGCTCCGACCGTCTTTAAGCAGTCATCGGGCTGAAATCCCAGCTTATCAAGCTGAGCTCGCACGGCCTGACCTACCGGTTCATAGCTGCGGTTTTCGTTTACGGCCTGCGTGAAAAGATTCACGACAACAAGCCAGAGCACCACCATACCGACGGCCGAAAGCCAGGGGCCGTTCCAAAGAACGGGCGAGCGGCGCTGCAGACGCTTGTATCCGACCCAGCACCAGGCAACCGTTGCGGTTAAAGCCAAAAGAATTCCGAGGAATCCGGCTTCCGATGCCTGCGCTGTCGGTGCGAGATTAATAATGGACTTAGCCATCTTGGGCGGAAAGCCCATCAGCCAGGCAAGCCAGTAAGCCCACACACCGAGCAGACCGAGCGTTGTGATCGTGAGGGCAAAGCCGTCGAGCATGCTCTGAAAAGAACGTTTGGCGGAGATAAGCCCGAAGGCTGCCACCGTGCAAAGCGGGGCAATGATGAGGTTTAAAAGATCCTCGGCGCTGAGGCTTCCCGACACCAAAAAGCCCACAAACCACACCGAGAGAAAAACAACCGGTAAGGCCATGAAGGGCGCCGTCTTGTGCTTTCGCCACTTCACGAAGCCGAGAATGGCAAACGGCCACACTGGGCACAGGTACCACAGCACATGACGGACAAACCAGTCCAGTTCCTCAAAACTGAGAAACCCGAAATACTCAACCTGCTTCTGAGCCCAAAGAAGGAAGTAGTCGCTGATCACTTCCGACGAAGTCACCCAGGCAGCCAGCGGCCAAAGCGAAAACAAAAGAACAGTGACCGCCAGCGTGATGATCAGTTTCTTATCGGTCTTTCCCCGCGTAGGGAGCATCAGAAAACTGAAAAGGCAGGCTAAAAGCGCCGCAATCCCCAAGATGAGACTTGCCGTAAGCATCAGACCGGCACAGGCGACACCTGCCAATGCCGCCCCAAAATAGGGCCTTGTAAGTGCCCAGGCGCAGGAGAAGAAAGCCAGAGAGCAGAACGCGAGTTCTGCGGAATCGTATGTTGGCTCTCGCAACCGGATCACGAGCCCGAACAAAGCAATGAAAAAGAGTGTGGCGGCATCAGCGACCATGCGTCCGTAATCCCGGTAAGTCGCTTGGTCTGCAAAGATTGTACCCAAGGGCTGTGCTTCTTTACGACGCGCCAGATACCAGGTTCCGTACCAAATCGAAGCGGTTGTGATGGCAAACCACAGGCAGGCCGTAATTCTCGCTGCCACCACGGGGGTAAATTCATTCCCCAGCAGCCGCATCAGGATGGCCCCCGCCCAAATGGAAAGCGGGCCGTGATCCGTGATCACAAGACCGGAAGCCATAGGGAAAAGCCAGGAGACGAAGTCACCGTGCGCCATCTCCCAAAACTGTCCGAAAGCGGCCCCTTCTCTCACGGTCCAGACAGCTCGGTCAAAGAGCCCCGGAACAATGAAGAGAATCAGAATCGCCAGCAACAGAAAACGCGGCAGCTTGGTAGCAGCCGTTGAGCTGACGTTGGCGGGAATCGGACGAAGGTCAAGCATGAACTTTCCAATAATCGGGGAAAAGCAGGGCCGGAACAGTACAGGGCAATGATAAGGTGCAGAACATCATGAAAAAAGGGCAGTCGGACTCAAAAATTATGATTTTGCGTCCTTCTGCCCCTTTTTCCGAGGATTTGCATCCGTCAGACGCAAACCTCAAAGAGCCCGAAATTACTTGGCCTTTGCCTTGGCAGCAGCGGCGTTGAGTTCCTGGTTCTTCGCTGCGAACTTGGCGCGGAACTTTTCAACACGGCCGGCTTCAACGATACGGGTCTGAGCACCGGTGTAGAACGGATGGCTTTCAGAAGAGGTATCGAGCTTGAAGAGCGGATAGGTCTTGCCGTCGATTTCGATGGTCTCTTTCGTCTGAACAGAGCTCGAAATGATGAAGGTCTTGTTGATCGAGAGGTCAACGAAGGCAACCTCACGGTACTCGGGGTGAATATTGGGTTTCATTTGATAAAAAATCCGATTAATTAGTCGGTCGCCCTGGCTGCCTTGCGCGCCTGCCGCTATATATCAAGCCGTCAGCTGACGGAGCGGTCTTACGACGGGCATGCGCCCACGTGCCAAACCGGGAAGGGGCGTATTATCAGCAATTTCCAGCATAAAATCAAGGAAGACAACCCTGTTTTTCAGCTTTATGTCCTGGGGAGGGTAACACCAACCTGCCCCTGATACTTTCCTCCTCTGTCCCGATAACTCGTTTCACACTCCTCATCTCCTTCAAAGAAAAGGACCTGTGCACAGCCTTCATTCGCGTAGATCTTAGCCGGCAAAGGCGTAGTGTTTGAAAACTCCAAAGTTACGTACCCTTCCCATTCCGGTTCAAACGGCGTCACGTTCACGATGATGCCGCAGCGGGCATATGTGGACTTACCCAAACAAATCGTCAGTACGTTGCGGGGAATTCGGAAATATTCAACGGTACGGGCCAGCGCAAAGGAATTGGGAGGAATGATGCAGACATCACTTACAACATCCACAAATGAGGCCGGATCGAAATCCTTCGGATCAACGATGGTCGAATTGATGTTGGTAAAGACCTTGAACTCGTTGGCACAACGGATGTCATAGCCGTAAGACGATGTCCCGTAGCTGACAATCTTTCGGTTGTCGACATAACGCACCTGATTCGGCTCAAAGGGCTCAATCATCCCCTGAGCCGCCATCTTACGAATCCATTTGTCCGATTTAATACTCATCTCTCTTCCTGAACGTTGTTCGGCAATTTCCTGTTACTTATCAGACAAGTACAAAAATGTGAAACTGCCTTGTGTAAAAAACAAAAACCAGTCTGTGGCTCAACTCTTACTGCCGGTCATTCGGAATCGAGGACCTGCAGCTTCTTGAGGCGGGCATAAATACCGCCCTTGACCAGCAATTCGGCCGGTGTCCCCATTTCTACAATCTCACCTTTATCCATCACCACAATTCGATCTGCATTCTCAATTGTTGATAAGCGATGTGCGACTGTCAGGGTGGTTCTCCCCTTCATCAAACGTTCTAAAGCTTGCTTGATGGTATGTTCTGACTCGCTGTCCAAGGCACTCGTAGCCTCATCAAGAATCAGAATGGGAGCGTTCTTAAGCAATGCTCTTGCAATGGAAATTCTCTGCTTTTGCCCGCCGGACAAAAGATTTCCGGCCTCTCCAACCTGGGTGTCCAGTCCGTGGGGCAAAGTATTGATCAAATCTGTCAGGGCTGCTGCTTCACAAGCTTTCATCACTGTTTCAACGGTTGAAGTTTCCAAACCGTACGTAATGTTTTCCCGTATTGTCCCTTCAAACATGATGACGTCTTGCGAAACGACAGCAATGTGCTTGTGAAGATTTTCCAGTGAAAATTCCCTCACATCAACGCCGTCAATCGTTACGGCCCCGCCAGTTACGTCCACAAAGCGGGGAATGAGATTGACCGTCGTCGTTTTACCGGAGCCGGAATGCCCGACAAGTGCAATATGCTCACCGGGCTTCACCGAAAGAGATAACCCCTTTAAGGCATCTTCTTGCGCGCCGGCATACCGTACACGGGCATTCTCAAAAGCAATCGCACCCTTGACGCTCGGCAACTCAACAGTCCCGTTGTCAGGCTGAAGCGGTTCGTCAATCAAACTAAAGAGACTTTTACCAGCAACACTGACAGCCGTAAAAGTCGCATTCAAGCCCGCTAGATTCTGCAGCGGAGTCATCAAAAAGAGCATTGCCGACAAAAAGGTAATGAAATCTCCGAAGGAAAGTCCTCCTTGCTGAGCTTTCAGCATGGCAAAAGCCACAACCACAGCAACTCCCATCATGGTGACAACCTGAGTGATAGGTGTCCCCAAACTTTGGAGCTTTAACTTGTTCAAGCCTGTCTTACGTATTGCTTCGTTGATCGTTTTAAAACGCTGGGCCTCAAAGTCATAGGTCCCGCTGATTTTGACTACACGTTGAGCCTCATAAGACTCCTGAACTCTTGACAAAGTATCAGCAATTGCTTTTTGACTGTCGTTGACAATGTCGCGCATATGCCGCCTGACTCGTCGCAACAAAAATGCAGCAACCGGACCAACAACACACGCCACTAATGTCAGCTGCCAATCCTGCCAAACTAAAACAGCAAAAAGCCAAAGAACCTGTAATGAGTCACGAGCCATGACCAAAACAGACTGGACGGCACCTCTCAAAGCAATATTGGCCTCATTAACGAACTTTGAGCATACAAGACCGGTGGAATAGGTTTGATAACGCGTCAGCGGCCAACGAAGGAGATTGGCAAACATCTGAGTTCTAAGCGTAATCAGTATTTTTTGGCTGATTTTTGTCAGCAGATAGTTCCCTGCTACTGAGGCCAATGCGAACATGAGTGTGACGGCTATCAGCAAAACAGGCGCTGCCACAATCATTTGGCTGTCCTGCTCATAAAAACCCTTATCCATCAGCTTGCCAAGTAAGACGGATGTCAGGGCTGTTGTCCCTGCAACAAATGACATGCAGATAACAGCCAACAACAAATGCCATTTATACGGAACAACGTATTTCGCCAACCGGCACAAAACCGGATCACAGCGCTTTTCGAAAAAGCCAAAGAAGGATGTCATTGCGTCATGCCTCCAGGCTGTTGTGCACTGCTGTTCTCCCCCAATCCCTGCAAACGACAAAGTTTTGCATAAAGACCGTTTAAGCGTAGCAACTCAGCATGCGTTCCCGACTCCATGATTTGCCCTTCAGCAAGCACGTAGATTTTGGTGGCATTAACCACTGTAGATAACCGATGAGCAACTATAAACGTCGTTCGGTTGTCTGCAAGCTTTTCCAAAGCAAGTTTGATGCAACTTTCGCTTTCAGCGTCCAGCGCACTTGTCGCTTCATCCAAAATCAGGATCGGTGCATTTTTCAGCAACGCTCGTGCAATGGAAATACGTTGCTTTTGCCCTCCCGAAAGATTCGTTCCCCTTTCGGACAGAACAGTATCTAGTCCCTCGGGCAAACTGCTGATAAATTCAGATAACGCTGCATCTTCAACGGCTTTGAGAACAGCTCCTTCGGTCGCAGAATCTGTTCCGTAACAGATATTGTCCCGAATAGTACCATCAAAGATCACAACATCCTGAGAAACAATAGCAATTTGTTTACGTAAGGATGCCAATGTAATGTCCTGAGTATTCACTCCATCTAAAACAATGCGCCCAGAAGTAGGATTCCAGTACCGTGGGATCATATTGACAAAAGACGTTTTTCCAGACCCCGAAAGTCCTACAAGCGCAATTATCTCGCCGGCATTTGCTACCAAGCTCACATCATGCAAAGCATCCTTATCAGAGTTTGGATACCGCAAGGTAACGTGATCAAAAGCAATCTCCCCTCTGCACGCTGTAAGAACTGTCTTACCGTTATCTTGTTCTTTAGGCTCGTCCAGGGTTGCAAAAATAGATTCTGCCGCAACGCTCATACCGACAAATGCATTGTTAATACCGGTAATACGTCGCAACGGCGGCAATATCAATATCATCGCGGTAAGAAACGTAATAAACTCACCGATAGTCAAAAGCCCCTTCTGCGTTTCAAACATTGCTACAGCCAAGACCACCGCGACACCTATTACTCCGATGAGCTGTGTACAGGGGGTAGCTGCAGACGTAACCTTGCACATTTTTAGTTCAAGAGACATCACGGTGTTATTGATGTTCTCAAGCTTTTTCATCTCACGATCATATGTATTACTGATCTTGATGAGGCTCATTGCCTGGTAGCAAGACTTGATAAAGACAAGCAAGGTTGCAATGTTTTGCTGAGAATTCGCCATCACTCTTCGGATCTTTGCCGAAAGGTAGCGCAACAGCCAAATGATTGCCGGCGCTATCAAAAAAGTAATCAATGTTAAAACAGCGTTATGCCAAACCAAAACAGCCGTCAGTCCGACAATCTGCAAACTGTCTCGGACTAAGATGATGAATGAACGTGCAGCATTTGATAAAGCAACATTCGCTTCATTGACAAACTTTGCAGCGATAAAACCCGTTGCGTTATTTTGATAGGTAGCTGCGGGCCATCTCAAAATATTACTGAAAAGCTCTTGACGCAATTGAAAAAGCAACGACTGACTGATTTTCGCAAGCAGATAGTTGCTCATAAACATACTGCCGCCGTTTAACAGGCCAATAAAAATAAGGCCTATCGGAGCCGCCAAAATGACCCACGTCTGCTGCTGATAGAACCCGATATCAGTGAGCTTACCGAAAAGCATCGCTATTAATGAGGATGAAGCCGCTCCAGTCAGCATAAAAAGAACAGCACCCAGGATTAACCACCGAAAACCAGGCATATACCTCAATAATCTTCGAAGGCTTGGATCCATCCGGTTATACTGTTTGGCGAAAAAATCTTTCATGGGTTAAAGCAGCACAAAAAATCTATATATAGCAAACAAAGAGCAAATCTGCTTCATATCAAACGCAAAGATCAATAACTCTTAACACCTTATCACAGATATCAGGAATCTAAGGCCCGTTTAAATCCGCCACCAACTTGAATCGAGACCCCAAATTTGCCCGCAAAAAAAGTCAGTCGGAGCAGGTTGTGCGAAATAAATGCCAAAGCTTGAAAATAGATTGATTTACCGCTTAATTTAACGCGAATGACATTTTTGGGGAATGTACACCACTTTTGACGCAAAATGAAATATTCATGATCCATTCGATAAGGCAAAGGTGAAACACAAAGCCCCAAATCCATTGCAGCTTGAACAAATTGATATTCCGGCGGAGCCTGCAAAACGGCTCCATTGACAATTGTCTGGCTTTCGTTCTCTTTTGTTTTATTTAATACCTTCCCCATCTGATCAAACTTAGCCATCATTATAAGATCATTCCCGATATAAGACTTCAGATTATTAATCTCGTCATTAATTGGTCGACCACAAATACAAAATCGATCGATATCTTCAATACATCCCACAGGGAACTGCTCAGTCAGGTATAAATCGGGTCTGATAACAATGGCAACATCAAAATCCATTAACACGTTCTTGCTGAATTCTTGGGCCAAAGAGTATGCAGAAAGCATACTATGCAGCATACACCGGACCCCCCGAACGTCAAGAGGTTTGCCTTCCTTAAAATAGAATACTCCTTCGTCTTTTACTGGCTGGTGCTCGACTAATAATCCTCTCAGTTTAAATGTTGTTCTCAATTGCTCCAAAAATGTATCAGAAAGTGTGACTCCCTTCTTTATTTGTTGCCCATTCCAATTTCTCGTTTTAGCATCGATTTCATCCCATGTATGCATGAAACAGAAAACATCACCGATTTTCTGTAGCTGCCTTACTAAATTATCAATAATAGTTTGACGACAAAACTTACCTGTTCGCTGATGACCGTAGAATAAAAGTGCAATTCTCATTTTGACTTATGTTAATACTAGAGATCCTCAGAAAAAAGGCATCTCTACTACATCCAAATTAGTTTTTCCTGTTTCATCAAAAAATCATAGATAACACTACAATCCCCCAACCAGAAGATATAACATAATTTATTTCTTATTTATCAACGAAACAAACACCTTGACAACCAATCGAATGGCAATAAATAGAGTTATCAATGGCTCCGGAAGCCATTTTATAAGCTTATATATGGGATTAAAAACTGATCCACAATGCTTTCTTAACCTAAAAAATTCACGTTCAACCCCAAGGGAAGCTATTGGCCCCATCCTGAAAGGAACTTTGGCATTACTGTCTACATATTTTCTATACAGTGCCAACCATCCCAGAAACCCTAATACCGGCGAATCGCCTTTCTTTGAAGGGTACTTCTGCGAAACAATCGAATATTGTGTTTTATAATCCAAAACTACAAAATTATTTACCAAACACTTTTCCGATATCTCTGCGAGTTCTGGCGTAAAAGAAAACCAATTATCAAAATCAATCTCAAAGCCTGCTTTTTGCAAGGCCATTAACCATATGTATTGCTCGGCATGCCAACGAGTCAGCACATTCCTATCCGGTGTATATTGGGGATGAAGCGCAAACCAGCTACTAGATTCAGGCTCTATTGCAAGTGGAATATCCCAAAGCCTGAGCATATCCTCACGATAGCCAAAAGAGCACCAATCAGAGGGGTGGAATAGGTATGGAAGACTTCCTCTCGCATCTCGAGTATAAAGATTATTAATAAGTATTTTTTCTTTGAATACCTTGTATTCTGAAGCTCTCTTATCAAAATACGCGAAAAATGACAGGAACCGCGTTCCCGTCAGCTTCATATCTGATCGAAGTTTCAATACATATTTTCGTGTCGAAGCTAAAATACCTTCTTTAGTAGAAAAAATTTGCCTGTTTTGATTTTGTATTTTACCGTCTCGAGTAAATATGGTTCCGCCTGGATCACGATTGAACAATATTCGATCTACTTTATCAGCACAAGAAGATGGTAATAGTTGTCCCTCCCATGTAGATATAATGATCTCACTTTCAGGAAGATATTTTCGAACAGAATCAACCCCATTTTCGATGTATTTCTGATTGATCGCGCCCTGAAAAACAACAGAAACCTCCTTTGAAAGTATTTTCATATCACTCAAACTATTTTTAACTGAAAAATATACATCAAAGAACAGATTAAATATAATCTTTCAGAGAAGCGTCTCTAGGCACATTAACAGCAACAGCAGAAGGATAAGGATTTGTAGGAGCAAAGTCGTTTATCAGGAATCTTGGAGCGTGATTCAATCCCATTACCATAGCATGTGGAATTATTCCAACCCCCGACAATAACTCAAGCACCTTTGCTCGATACGATTCTGGCCTAGCTGTCGTAATAATAATCTGAGCTCCGTTATCTTGTAACTCTTTTACTCTTTTACAGTTATCAAGTAACAATTCTGAATTATTACCCCAATTTCGCCTCCCAAACAAACCTGAGTTTTTAATAAGAACGCCGTCAAAATCAATAAAAATAGTCTTCAGTCTTTGTTGCTCTTTCTTCCACTCGGTCAAAGTTCCCCAATCAGCATAACCAGAAGCCCGGACATATTTGAACTCCAAGCCTTTATTTATCAGATGCTGCACAATGACTGAAATATACATTTCCTTATCACTGTATTCTTTCAGCAACTCTTTATAGCAGTTTCCAAAGAGCACAGGATTCTGAAATCCATAAACACCCAAGCATACAGTAGAAGAAATAATTTTTTTCTCAACAATCTTTTTAATTATTCCCTCATTATTACAAACAAGAAAGCTTTTTCCCTGCAGATTTGTAAGATGAAAATCTGTAGCCTCACAACCAACAATGAAATTACCATGTACAGAAGAAAAATCTATCTGATTGTCCGAGTCCTTAACAACAAAGTCTTCATCTACCCCCATATTTTGAAGAGTCTGATAAACCGTCTCCGAGGCTGAAGCAGTAAAACTATCTAAGATACAAAATTCAATCTTCGGAAATGCATCACTTTCGTTTAAAAACGAGAACGCCTGTTTCAGCACATACACTGCATCATATTTATCATCATGCTCTCGAACAATTGTTACTATAACTCGACTAAATTTAGTCAAATCCATAGTCTCAACAGCTTTTTGAATCATGATTTTGCCATCAGGATGAGTTAACATCCATTTAGGCTTCATATTCGGAAATCGACTAGATCGCCCAGCGCAAGGAATAATTAATGTTGTCATATCATGGCCTTCAAATTAATTTCTTCAAAGCATCTATACAGAACTCATAGTTCCGATCATTCTGATTGCAGTAGGGTATGATCCGTAGTGTATTCAGCAGAATTAGGTGATAACAAGCGTCTTCAAAATAACCGCTCGTATCTCTTTCCTTTAATTTACTTACAAGTATTTCATCAATATGAGTAAGTAAGCTATTTTCACGACTATTTAATTCACGAGAACGAAAAGACCAATGTAACAAGGTATCCTGTCTAATCTTGGCAAAATCTATTAACCAAGATGAGAAGAATGAATCCAATAAGTCAATCACATAGAGTTTTCCATCTTTATAGATGAGATTTTCCAAAGTCATGTCGCCTGCGCATAGCCCAACCGGTATTCCCGAGTAGTCGAACTTCCTGATGGCATCTAGGGCAACAGTAATCTTGTCATCTTTCACCGACAGGCTTTCTTCTAGTTCCAATACTTTTTTGATAATAATTTTATTATTTGAAGTTGAAACAGTTTTTTTTTCTGATATAACTTTTCCAAAAAAACTATTCATGAGCTCGATGATCTCTGCCTCTGACAAGTCAAATAGCTTTTCAGAAAGTGTCTGACCATCTACAAATTCCATATCAAAAAAGAAATGCTCTTGAGAATCCTTGCCACATTTATAGACTTGCGGGGTACAAATATGCAATCTGTGGAAAAGACGTTGCTTTGTACATTGCCTCAAAAGACGCAGATCGTATTCAAAGCTCGTCGAGGTTTTTCTAATAAATTTTCTTCCACAAGATTCCTCAAACAACTCTACCTTACAATGTGAGTTGCCGTGGAATTCTTTTAATTTAGATAAACACATATACAACTTAATTTCCGAACAGATTAATATTCAAAATTTATCTTAAGTCTTTAAACACTCTGCCAAATTCAATCATTAGATTTCTGCATTCTGTGGGGATGTTTATTCGGATAAGCTGTCCTGGCATGCAGCTGACCTCCTGAGCTCTTTCTAGCAAGAATTACCTAGCTTACATCAGCTTAGCAGACAACTATCATTCAGAGAAATCCACTGCCGTTGCCGGTCATCTTGATGTCTATCTCGAACACAAAACTTATGCGGATTTTAATGATTCTTCGGGCATATATGTGGGTAGTTAGTCCCCCGATTTTGGGCAACGAGAGCCTGTTAACAAATACGGA